>ENA-OROQ01000595-OROQ01000595.1-human-gut-metagenome-genome-assembly--contig:-NODE-595-length-34747-cov-21.3405_pt1 | contig 34747 bp, 30 predicted proteins | sample MGYA00242136_ERZ509062 | MGnify/ENA primary metagenome ERZ509062 (study PRJEB26280, sample SAMEA2338735) | human gut metagenome | biome: human gut; feature: human-associated habitat; material: faeces...
CTGCGCTTTCATCTCGGTAATTGAATTGCCGAGGATTCCCGCTTATTGTCCTAAAGTATGACATGCTTTTTTTATTTTACTTATTATTTTTTCAGTTCTTTCAGCAGCTGCCCGATCTTTGACACAAACAGATCAAAGGCCACATTATTCTTACCGCTGTTGATCACAATATCTGCTTTCGCACGTGTAGGCTCCACATACAGATAATGCATCGGTTTTACTGTGGTAAGATACTGATCGATGATTCCGTTTAAATCCCGTCCACGTTCCTCCACATCTCTGGAGATCCGTCTTAAGATCCTCTCATCTGCATCTGCTTCCACATAAACCTTGATATCCAAAAGATCTCGGATACGGGGATCCGCAAGAAGCAGGATTCCCTCTACCAGAATGACCGGTCTTGGTTCGATCTTCAGCACTTTGTCGGAGCGGTTGTGCTGACTGTAATCGTATACCGGACATTGGATGGTTTTGCCCTCCTTGAGTTCTTTGAGATGCTCGACCAGAAGATCGGTTTCCAGTGAATCCGGGTGATCGTAATTCACCTTCACACGTTCTTCAAAGGGAATTCCGTCCTGTCTGCGGTAGTAATTATCATGATAGATCACCACCACATCGTCTCCGAAATGCTTCTTCAGTCTGTTTGTAAATGTAGATTTGCCGGAGCCTGACCCTCCGGCGATCCCGATAATAATACTTTCCATCGTCTCTTTACCTCTTAAGCTAGAATTCTTCCGCTGTGGATCCCGCAGGCTTCCCAAAGAGTTTTTCCGTATAAAGAAGCTTTTTCTTACACAAAAGCTGCCCGGTCGGTGTGCATCTCCTGCATCCGGTTCCGGACAGCTTTTCTGGTTATTTTTTATAAAGCAATCGTTCTGATCAGATCTCAGCCTGCTCAAGAAGTGCCGGGATCTTGGATTCCCATCCAAGTGCCATGATATGTACACCCTGGCAGTATGGCTTACACTCTTTGATGATACGTGCAGCGATCTCAACACCTGTGATACCAGCTTTTGTCTTCTCTTTGTCTGCTTTCAGCTCCTCGATCATCTCATCCGGAACATGAATGCCGGCAACGTTGTTGTTCATGAACTTAGCCATTCCAGCAGACTTCGGAATGATGATACCAACCTGTACCGGTTTTCCGAACTGTTTTGCCTTTTCCATAAATTTGATGAATTTCTCCGGCTCAAATACAGCCTGTGTCTGGAAGTAGTCTGCACCTGCAGCAACCTTTCTTTCCATCTTTGCAAGCTGAGCGTCAACGGAATCGCTGCATGGAGATACAACGGCACCCTTGGAGAATTTCGGTGGCTCACCAACCAGCTGGTTTCCTCCAAGATCTACACCGGACTCGAGAAGCTGTACTGTATGAAGAAGAGATACAGAATCAAGATCGAATACCGGTTTTGCCTGCGGATGATCACCCATCTTCGTATGGTCACCTGTCAGACAGAGGATGTTCTCAATACCAAGCATAGCAGCACTTAAAAGATCAGACTCCAGTGCAATACGGTTTCTGTCACGGCATGCAAGCTGGAAGATCGGATCCATTCCGGCGTCTTTGAGAACTTTACACATTGCAAGGGATCCAAGACGCATAACCGAAGACTGGTTATCTGTTACATTGACTGCATGAACGCCTTTGAGATAAGTTTTGGCTTCTTCTACCAGTTCATCTACATGGATCCCTTTTGGCGGTCCTACTTCTGCAGAAACTACAAATTCACCACGGTCGAATAATTCTTTCATTTTCATATTATATTTGCTCCAATCATTTAAAATTTGGGGTACGGTCCACCTGCTCTGCTGCATACATTGCGGAATATTTCCGGTGAACCGTATCATAATTTAATTTGGCTTCTTAATAAATCTTTGCTTATTATTTCACTTCATCATCTGTAGCGAAATTATGGATCTGTGTCGGGCATTTCAGTGCGTCAAGGCGTCCGATCTCTTTCAGACGTCTGTAGATGCGCTCCCATCCACACTCCATATCACTGTCCACTTCGCATTTACCATTCTTGGAACCGCCGCACTGGCCGTTGACAAGACTCTTGGAGCATGCTGTGATCGGGCAGATCCCGCCGGTAAGGTTCAGATAACACTCACCACACTGGTCACATTTATATTCTAACGGTGTTACACCCTGGAAACCAGGTACCGGGTATGTATCGCAGGCTGCGCATACCATCTTGTCTTCCAGATATTCTGCGATGGTCTGTACACCAACACCACAGGAGAATACCAGGACCAGATCCGCTTCTCTGATCTTATCCATGTGTTTCTGAAGACGTAACTGCATATTTTCCGGATTACAGATATAATCCGTTGTCATGATCCCTGTCACATTTCCTTCAGCGGAAAGCTCCTTCTGAAGTTCAACAGCTTCTTTTTCCGGAAAACGAACTTCCTTGCATCCATGGCAGTTGATGATAAAAACTTTCTTTCCGGCTGCCAGTGATACGATAGTTTCTTTTGCTTTTAACTGGGTAATCAACATATCACTTCATCCCCCTTACTGCATTTTTTCCGGCTTTGATACTGTTAATGATCGGAATCTTGGAAGAACAGATATACTGACAGCATCTGCACTCAACACAGTCCATGACATTCATGTCCTTCATGCCCTGCCAGTTCTCTTCTTTCGCATATTTTACGAAATACAGAGGAGAAAGTTCCATCGGACATACGTCCACACAGCGTCCGCACTTGATACATGGCTGCTCTTTGGTCTCGTCTGTATCAATGACGATGATACCGTTGGAGCCCTTCATCATAGGTACCTCCAGAGTGTTCAGAGGGAATCCCATCATAGGTCCGCCCATCTTGACCAGAACATCGTCATCTGTAAATCCACCGCAGTAATCGATCAGCTCTTTTACGCTGGTACCGATCTTGATGATAAAGTTGCCAGGATTCTTGATCTTCTCGCCTGTTACGGTTGCAACACGCTCGATCAGCGGCATACCCTTCTGGATCGCATCGGAGATCGCTTTTACAGTACTGATATTATCTACGATAACGCCAACATCTGCCGGAAGGCCGCCGCTTGGAACCTTTCTGCCCATGACACGCTTGATGAGAGTTTTCTCAGCACCCTGCGGGTATTTGGTTCTTGCAACAAAAACTTCCATATTTCCGATATCGGCAACTTTTTCCTGCATTAATTCGATCGCATCCTGCTTGTTATCCTCGATGACAATGATGCCCTTCTCAGCACCTGTTGTCTTAAGGATCGCTTTCAGACCGAAAATAATATCATCAGCAAACTCAAGGAGAACCTTATGGTCTGCTGTTAAATATGGCTCACACTCACATCCGTTGAGAAGGATGGTATCAACCGGTTTTGCAGGTTTCAGCTTGACACAGGTCGGGAAACCTGCACCACCCATACCAACGATTCCGGCTTCTTTTACGATCTCAATGATCTCATCCGGTGTAAGTTCGTCCAGGGCTTTATGTGGCTGTACGGATTCGTGCAGAGTATTTTTTCCGTCGGATTCGATGACAACTGCCATCACCTCACTGCCTCTTGTACCATGCATACGTGGCTCAACAGCAACTACGGTTCCGCTTACACTAGAATGTACCGGTGCGCTGATAAATCCGGCAGCTTCTCCGATCTTCTGTCCAACCTTTACTGTGTCGCCTACTTCCACGATCGGGTTGGCAGGTGCACCAAGATGCTGGGACATGGAGATCACAACCGTCTTCGGATCCGGGAATTTCTTCAGATCGATATGCTCGCTGAATTCCTTATGCTCTGACGGATGAACGCCACCATAGTATCCGTTCAGTCTATCCTCTCTGATAGACTTCACGTAATCATTGATCACCTTAAAGTTAACCTTGGAGTAATCACGTACCTGTACCGGCTGATTCAGGAACTCTTCCAGACGACCCTGTTTTGCCAGTCTCTGGTAGATCTTCTCCCATGCGCAGTCCTTGTTAGGATCCACTTCACATTTCCCGTTCTTTGCTCCGCCGCACTGTCCATTCACAAGACTCTTGGAACAGTCGACGATAGGACAGACGCCTCCGGTAATGTTCAGATAGCACTGTGCACATGCATCACAGCTCTTTTTGGTAAGTGCCATGCCGTGATGGCCTCTGTAGTTAAGGGTATTACTTGCTGCGATCACCGGCTTACCGGTCAGATCTGCAACAGTCTGGATACCAAGACCACAGGAGATCACAACTACATTCTCTGTACCTTCCGGCAGCAGATCCTGTAATTTTCTTTCTGTGTGCATCTTGTTGCACAGAAAATCGAATTTCGCACTGCCTGTGACGGTTTTTCCCTGCTCCGCAGCAAATTTCAGGAATTCTTCGCAATCCGGTTCGTCAACGGTCTCAAATTCCTTGAAACACTTGTTACAGGCGATTACGAACAGATTGTCCCTGCCGTTCAGCACTGATGCAAGCTCATCACTGCTTTTCAGCTTGTACTTAGTATAGTTTTCCAATTGCTCACCTTCCTTATAAAGATTATATCCTTATGATTATCTGCTCTTATCCGTTCCCTCCTTCTCTGCACTCCCAGGAAAGAAACAATAAAACCAAATAAATAAGTTCTATGTTATTTGTTCAGCCCCTCCGGAAATCCCGACCACAAAAAGGCCGCAGTATTTCCTCTGACTGCTATAATAAATGTAACATAATTTGAACATATTATCCAGTTTTATTGGCCATTTTTATAAAATTATTCTATGATTTCATCCCAATCGTCTATGGGTGTACGGATATTTGTACAACTTCTGTTATGCCGTATGCGTTAGTTATATGCAACTTATATAATTTTGTTTATAAAATATCCTTTTTATGCATTGAGCATATTGCACAAGGATTTTATCTTTAACAGGGCAGATCCGAAAGGTGTCTTTTGTCATGGGGTAAGACGCTGTCCGCAATATTCACAGGTGCTCAGACGACCTTTTATTACCTGATTCTTTGCACCGCAGCTGGGGCAGGTAACTGTAATATAGATCTTCTCATTTACGCGTCTGTTCGGTGCAGTGATCATAATATAATTTCCTTCTCTGTCTATCTGGATATTCCGGATATATCCCCCCGCAATAAATTTTTCCAGCTTTTTCACTGCACCTTTTCCCAGTTCCTGCTCAAGCTTTTCAAATGAGACGGTATTCTGGGCATAGGATTCAAACCAGCAGGCGATTTCTCCGGCTTTTTTCTTCTTTAATGCTTTTTGAATTTCCCGGAAGGTTGGATATAGAAACAGCAATCCAAGTATGATCTCTGTTGCTGCCATTCCCCAGCGCCCTTCACCGATATACTTCTCCGATGCGCCAATAGCTCCCAGGGAAAAAAGTATAAAAAAGCCACAAAGAACCCATTTCAGTTTCCCCAGTATTCCTGTTTTTTTATTTTTTTCTGTCAAAAAATCGCTCATGTCTGTTTCCTCTTTCCTATTATTCAAAATCTTATGCTATATTTGTGAATGCTCCGTCAGCTCACGCCAAACTTCCTCTGTCCGAATATGTTTCTGCATTCTGTGGATCTTCTATTTCAGTGTGGTTACGATCAGTTTACTTTCCAGTGCAGCTGCTATCAGATCCTCTTTGCAGCTGTATCCCGCCTTGGCAATCATTTCCTGAAAATTCCATCTCACCCCAGAAGCAGAACAGTCCATTTTCCTTGCGATCTCGGAATATGACATCCCGTGAATATACAGGCGCAGCATCTCCAGCTGTCTGGGACTGATATCACCGCTTGTGATCCAGTTAAGTTCCACCTCCGGTGCCACATCCGGAAATACATGCTCCCCATTTAACGTTCTGTAGATCACACTCCGTATTTCCTCTTCACCGTGATCCTTATACCATAGACTGTCTGCACATCCGCTCTTTGCTCTTTCCAGCACCTTGGGATCGATCAGCGAAGTAACAACCAATACCTTTGTATATGGATATTTTTCCCTGATGATCTTTCCGGCACTCAGCCCATCATGATTATGAAATGTCTGCACATCCATAAGCACAAGATCAATTGCCGAGTAAGAGCAGATCTTTACAGCTTCACAGGCATCCGAAACTGTCTGGACATGTCGGAATTCCGGTTCCCGCATAATAATACTTTCAAAATACTTCTGCATGATCCTCTGATCTTCTACTATCAGTATCCGTACCATAGACTCCCATCCTTTCTGTCAGTGGCATTTTCAACACCAGACAAAACTCCGGCGAAAAAGAAACCTGCATAATACATTTCTCTGACTCCGCAGCTTTTCTCAGTGCAGACAGACCACCACCTTCTTCTGCATTTTTTTCAGGTGCATCTCCATCATTCGTTATCCGGATGCTGTATTCATTTGCACCTTTTTCTATCTTCACCAGAACTGTACTTCCATGGGCATGTCTGGCACAATTTGTCACACATTCACGGATCGCTCTGTCTGTCAGCAGCCTGTAGGAGGGATGCTGAGGGAAATTCCCGCTGATCTGAACATAAATTCCAAGCTCTTCTGCATGCCTGATCGTATCCGCGCATAATTCTTCCATATTCTCAACAGAAGAATCTGTAAGAATATAGACCAGATGCTTTAGTGCAGATAGCTGTTCATCCATTTTATCCTGATTTTCTTTTCTTTCCAATATCCTGCGTATTGACAGAAGGCTTCGGCCAAAATTGTCATGAACCTGCATTTTCATGGCAAGTGTCTCCTGCTCTCTTATTTTATCTCCGATTTTTTCATACATTTCCTCCAGCTTATGATTCAGGATTTCCAGCTTTTCATTATTTGCTCTGATCTTTTCACCATTGTAATAAATTTCTGATACATTAACTGCCACTGTTTGCAGATATCCTGCACAATCCGGCTCCTGCAGACGATATTCCTGAAACATCCAGACGGAATCATCCGGAAAATAAAATACATTACTGTCACTGTTTAATCTGCGAAGTCCCTCTGCTTCGGATCCTCCATTTATTACTTTCCGCAATGCCTCATAATCCTGCAGATAGGAGCCTGTCATTATCCTGCTCAGTTCATGCATCTTGGTGTTGCATAAAACGATCCTTCCAAGAGGATCCGAAAAACACACCCCACAGGGAACATCATCAACAGCTTCATTCACAGACCAGTAAGACAGAGAATGATGATATCTGCGTCTCTCTCTCCAGATTGCCCAGCAAAGATAAAGCAACAATACCACCATCGCTGCCATCAAAACACTGACCGGACACATCCGGAGCATTAGCTGATATGCGCTTTCCCCCTGGCAATATTTGTGATCATTCATCAGGAACCCCATAAGCATAAAAGAAACTGCAAAAACAGTCACTGCTGTTATAATTTTCTTTTTCCCGTAAAAACAGGTTATCCTGATCAACAGAAGGATCAATTCCAGAATCAGGCAGATTTCAAGAAGGATCATCAGAAAATCCTGCATTGCCATACTGCATTCCGCAAAATCAGTCATCTTCCGCCTCTCTTTCTGAATACGATACATCCGATAAACCATTCGTTTTCATCTTCCTGCTGCACATTTAATTCCGGTCTTTCTGACATTAATCCCCGAAGATCTGCTTCTGCTACAATATGAACCGAGATCCGCAAAGCATCATCGATCTGCGACACACGGTAAAAAACAGACTGCATTGTATCAACCAATCGTTCCACAAGCCATTCAAAGGTATCATAGCATTTTAGTATATCATCTGCATTCAGCTGCACTTCACCATTTTCGACATAATAAGCTGCCCGGATCTTACATAATTTTAAGCTGTCACAGGATTCCGCAAGACTCTGTCGGAGATCCTCCATTGTAAGCAGATTTCCGTCTGATGCATATTGTGTCAATACCAGATTTTTTCTTCTTTTTAAATATGTACCAACAACCACGATCTTTCCCAGGATCCGGTCATAGTGTTCCCTTGACTCCGTTCTTTCCAGCTCATCCATCAGCTGTGACAGCAATTCCAGCTGCCCGGCTGTCTGATTCTGTATCATGTTCAGCAGTCGGTTCTGTTCTTCTGTTTTTCTCCGCTCAGCTTCTTTCTGATAGGTTTTCTGCAGCAGACGATTTCTGGCAGTCAGCTCCTCCTGCTGTTCCCGGATATCCTGATACTGATCCAGAAGCACCGAAATATCTTCTGACCAGAACAAATGTCCTCCTCTTATAGGAATATGGTTGATCCGGATTCCCTGTTCCTGTACAGCTGATCTGTTTATTACAATTTTACGCAGTTCCGGTGACAGCTCAGGAAAATCACCAGAATGATAATAACGCTGAAAGGAATCATCCGTAATCTCTGCATCCAGTCCTCCGGAGGTCTGGAATAATTCAAAATATCGATTGTTCGTCTGTATCAGGCCGCATAATATACATCCCTGGTAAATTGCCGCCATCAAAAGGCAGCATACCGCTGTCATATCTCCGGCAATTGTTTTGATCAGAGGCAGACGGAGTAAATTCCCGATATTCCATCCCAGCAGCAATATTCCCGGAATAACCGGCAGCCAAAATTGCTTTCTTCCCGGAATCCTGCTTTTTCTGATCAGCATGATTTCCATCCATATCAGGCAAAATATGATCCATCCCTGGATCACTATAAAAAGAATACCATAGCTGTAATCTCTATCTGAAAGCGGCGGCCGCCCGGAAAACCGAAACACCAGCTGATGCAGATCATTTGTAAAAACACTGATGATCAAAACCACCGCAAAAGCAAGCAAGGCAATAATTTTTCTGACTGTTTTCTCTCCATCCTTTTCCCCTAGAAACATCGCTGCTGCCAGTCCAAGGACCGGAATCAGGATCATCGGGATATAATACAGATACCAGCAGATATGTTCTCCAAGCGGATCATGAAAAATATGAAATTTTACTGTCCGTACAAAAAACCAGAAGACCATCAGACAGCCAATTGCAGTCAGACATCTGCGCGTTTTTCTATGCACTACATGCTTTTCCAGATAAATCACCCAGGCACAATACATTCCCAGATAAATACAGTTACGACACTGATCTGCGAGATTTCTCATAAAAACATTTTCCGGTCTTCCCAGCCTGCAGAAATACGCCAGAAATACACTTATCAGGATTCCTCCATACGACAGTGCCCTTTTTTTATTGTATGTCATGAAAATTCCTCTCTCATTAATACACCTCTGTGATAAGTATACTATAAAACTCTATTTTATTATATAGTTTTCAGAGAAATCATCCATTCTCAACCCCTGTTATCACAAACAGAGTGAACAATTCTGTCCACTCTGTCTATCATCACTCAAAATGGTCTTGGCTGACCACAGTATTCGCAGAACCTTCCGGTATTCTCTGCACCGCACTGACATTTCCACAAACCGCCGGGCTGCTGCATTCCGTTGTTCATCTGCATTCCAGATTGCTGCATTCCGTTGTTCATATTCATCCCAGGCTGCTGCATTCCACTGTTCATGTTCATTCCGGACTGCTGCATTCCATTGTTCATGTACATCCCGGACTGCTGCATTCCGCTGTTCATGTTCATCCCGGGCTGCTGCATTCCATTGTTCATGTTCATTCCTGACTGCTGCATTCCATTGTTCATGTACATCCCGGACTGCTGCATTCCGCTGCTCATGTTCATCCCAGGCTGCTGCATTCCAACCGCATTTGGTGTCAGGGCGGCTATGATCTGATGACCTGTCTGCTCCACTTCCATCAATTCACCTCTGTTATCGCTGCTTATGGAAAAAGTATTCAAACGAAAATCCATATCATCAAACCATGGATTTTTTACCTTAATACGCATAGTATAATCAAATTCATACTTATATACCGGTGGCTGATAGCTTACGGTTTCTCCATCCTTTGTTGTATATGTTTCCTCGTTCTGCTGTCGCTCTACATCAACTCTGCACTGCACAACAGCGGATAAAGGAACTATATCCGGATTTTCATTGACATCCAGCTTCCGTGCAACAGTAAAATTCCCCTTATTGTCATCAATAAAAACATTGTAATTTCTGGTATTGATCTGACGTGTTATACAAAAATCCATTACGGCTTTTTTGTTTTTTTCACGATATTCCAGTTGACGTTTTATATCCTCTACCGTACTGTGCCGCCGGTCTTCAAACCATGGTGACAATTTTTTTGCACAATCCTTACACAGATTTCCGTCATCCAGTTTTCTGTTGCCTAATAAACCTATTTTCTCTCCGCAGATATCACAGATCTTCTTATCAAATAAACCCATACCCAATCCTCCTTCTTTTTATATTTGTGTTTTTGTTTATCTACATTATGCGTGAATGCTTCGCCATTTGCACTAGCATCTCTGACAGTAACTGAATTCATCTTCATATCAATTTCAGGATCATAAGGCTCGTATCTGAAAATCCTGTCCGTTTCTATATGTTCAGGATATGCCGTATGGGATACTCTCTGCCAGACACAACCGTCCCGAGGATGTTACGTCATTGTCACACTCTGTATCATTATTATTTTTAGGTTTTAATGTAACTAAAATATCCAAATCCATCGCTGTTGCTAATTTTACCAACATCTCTAATGTTGGATTATATTCCCCACTTTCGAATCTTGATATATTTGTTCTCGAAATTCCTGCTCTCTCTGCCACCTCTGCTTGAGTTAAATATGTATATTCTCTAACCAATGATTTTCTGACGTTATTTTGTATATATTCTATATTGATTCCACTTTTATAAAACTGGCTATCTTCTTTTTTCTTAACACACAATTTTAGTCAAACCTTCTACATATTCGTAATTATCATCAACCTCAAAAGATATATAATCATTGGGGTCCAAATAAATCTTGCAATCAGGATAAAAATTATTAAATATCAGTTTTATAAATGAATTAAAGCACATTGGTTTTTCAATAAATATTCTACATTCCATTCCGTGTAGTTATTGGGCTTCAATTTGAGCTGCAATCTTACCCTCATGCATGACCTCATATGAGATTTCTGTTCGTCAGACCAGAGATTTGCCCGTGAGTTAGTATGTTCCTCACATCCAGCTTTCTTCAGATTCCATCTCACGATGGACACCCTTGCCTTCGGCTATATCCTTCCCACTACCGGGCGGATTCGGGACTTTAACCCGTTAGAAACGTGCGCCGCTAGGCGCACACATAAAAATAGCGGCAACACTGCCGCTATTTTTGATTGAGCACATCTGATAAATCTACTGTTCTTTTTCCATCTTTGGACTTGCCGAAAAACAGTCATCCGGTATTTTCGTCAGACTTTCCGGCATATCTACCTGCTCCAGATTATCACAGAAGGAAGCAAATGCTGACGGTAATTCCGTTATCCCTTCACCCAATGTGATCTTTTTGATTTTTGATCCGGAAAATGTTCCGAATCCTTCGAAAATACATTCCTTTCCAAAGACAGCTTCCTCAAATCCAGTGTCCATGAAGCAACAGCCGTTTACTGTTGAACCATCTCCTATATGTATGTATCCCCCGGCTCCTGCCCCACTGAAAGCGGAATCCCAAAGATAATTTTCACTGGCAGGCAGTTCCACATCTCTCAAGGCTACACAATCTCTGAATGCAGATCCGTCAATTTCTACTGCCTGATTACCGAAAACCACAGTTTCCAGACTGGTACAGCCTGAAAAAGCATAGCCTCCAATCCAGGTCAGAGAATCCGGAAGTGTTATTTTTTTCAGACCGGTGCAGCCCTCAAATGCTGAAACGTCAATATAGCGCATTCCTTCCGGAACTTCAACAGAAGTAATCTTTGTATTATCCTTAAATGCCAGTCTAGCAACACCATTCATTACCGTGTCTTCAATGCTGGAAGGCAGAACAAGCTCCGTTCCTTCTCCTGTATAACCACTCAGCTCCTCATAGCCATTTTTCTCATAGCCGCCATTATCCTGCTGTTCCTCCTCAAGCTGTTCCAGGTCAATCTCCAGACTTTCCAGCAATGTTTTCATCTCTTCCCTGTCCAGGAATTTCCAGAGTTCTTCTTCCAGACAATCAGGAATGCTCACCAGTATGCTTAAAATATACTGATCTGTCAGATCTCTGTAAAGAGTAATGTCTCCTTCCTCCCTGCGGCATGCCACATAGTAATGGCTTTCTCCCACATCTGTTTCTTTTATTTCTCCGTCTGCCTTTCTTTCTGCATTTTTCTTTGCATCCGGGAAGTGGACGATCTGAATATTCAGGTTACCCTCATAAGCGCAATGAATCTTTCCATTCACAGAGAACTCTGCATATTCTCTGCCCTGCCACCGGGTTGGCAGTTTCACGGAAATTCCTTTGGCAGTCACCTCTTCATACTCAATTCCTTCCTGGAATTTTATTCCCTTCATCACAGTCTGTATCAGCTTATCTTCCATCACAGTATAGATATCATCAAAACGCTCTGTTGTTTTTACTTCAATCTTCAGACCATCCCAGTTTCCTACATAATGATCCTCATATTTCAGAATTGCAGCATATTCTCCGCTTCCCAGATATACTGCTGTCTGATCCGGTCCGTTTTTAGCTTCATCCAGATTAGAGCTGAATACAATTGCATTCATACCGCTGATGGTGGTTTCTTCTGTTTTTACCTGCTTTGCGCCTCCTTCACGGGCGTTCTGTGCATATTCAAGCTCCGTAATGCGATTAGAAAGCTGTCCCGCTGTTATGGGAGCAAGTGTCATTGTCCATTTCCCATCTGGATCTGTAAATTCCAGATAGCTCTCTTTTTCTGTCGGTTCTTCTGCTTCATAGGGAAGAGTAACCGTAAATTCCCCCTCCACATAATCATATTCTTTATACTCCGGCAGCGGTGTGGGTGTTGCCGTAGGTGCAGGAGTTGCTGTGGGCGCTGCTTCTTCAGGCTTTTTCTCACCACATGCACACAAAAGACAAACACACAAAAATACAATCGGAAGCATCACTCTTTTTAAACTTTTCATAGCTTTCTCCTTTCTGAATCCTTCCTTTAGTTACATAACCATTTTCCTCCTCTCACTCATAGAGCTTTTATCATGAGTTAAGGCGCTGTCCGCAATATTCACAATTGCTCAGACGTCCTTTTATTACCTGATTTTTTGCACCGCAGCTGGCACAGGTAACTGTAATATAAATCTTTTCATTTACACGTCTGTTTGGTGCAGTAATCATAATATAATTTCTTTCTCTGTCTATCTGGATATTCCGGATATATCCCCTGGCAATAAATTTTTCCAGATTTTTTACTGCACCTTTTCCCAGCTCCTGTTCAAGTTTTTCAAATGAGACCGTATTCTGGGCATAAGATTCAAACCAGCAGGCAATTTCCCTGGCTTTTTTCTTCCGTAATGCTTTCTGAACTTCCCTGAAAGTCGGATATAAAAATAACAGACAGAGCAGAATCTCTGTTGCTGCCATTCCCCAGCGTCCTTCACCAATATACTTCTCCGATGCACCAATGGCTCCCAGGGATAAAAGTATGCAGAAGCCACAAAGAACCCACTTCAGTTTCCCCAACACCCCTGCTTTTTTATTTTTTTCTGTCAAAAAATCATTCATGTCTGTTTCCTCTTTCTCTGATTAATCAAAATTCTATAATATATTGGTGAAGCTTCTGTCAGCCTGCCCCCAGCAGAATCCATGCATCACCTGACGGATCATAATAATAAACCACATTGTCTCCTACTGCATAATAATGTTCTTTTGTAAAATGATCCTCGTGATCCGTTCCCAGAACAAATACCGGACAATTTCTTCCTTCAATATACTCCTCAGTACCTGTATACCACAGAGCCATCCCAAGACCAAGGTAATAGCTGACTTCATCTGTTTCTGAAAGCTGTTCTCTGGCAATCCTGATATCCAGTTCCGAATCATACCCGGGATCACACTCATCCCAATTATAATATATGGAGAAATCATAGCAGTGAGTTTCTGCTGCAAGATGTCCATCCTTTAACGACACCATCGGATGGTATTGCACACTCATATTCTGCTTCTGTACAGAAACCATCACATTGGAATGAATCTCACTCACATTGCAGCGCAGGATAATGATTTCATTCTCCTGCCCCGTATAGTATGGGGCATTCAGATCGTCCAGATATTCCCCTTCTTCCGTAGGCTGAGCCGGATAAACGCTGACCCTGCAATCATCCCCCGGGACAATGGCATAAATTTCATATCCCCCTGCATCAACCACTGTTCCATCCTGTAAAAAAGGATAAGCAGCTGGCACTTCTCCCTGTCTGGTATATTCAAGTATCTCTGCTGCCTCTGCACCTTCATAGGTATATCCCAGAAATGCCATTCCGGCCTGACATTCATTTTCCCTGATAATGTCCTGCAGAATTGCCAGATTCTCATCTGCCCCAGGTGCTCTGGCAAATACTTCTCTCATACCTGCGCCATGAATACCAACAGAAAACAGTACCGCACAAACACATACAGCAACCGAATATTTTTTCATACTCTCATCTCCCTTCTTGTCAAACAGATATTTACACTCCATTTCGCTTTCTGCTCATAACAGAATAACTTCGCAGTTTATCAGCTTGCTATTTTAACGTAGTTACGATTAGCTTACTTCCAGTGCAGCCGCTATCAGATCTTCTTTACAGCTGTATCCTGCCCTGGCGATCATTTCCTGAAAATTCCATCTCACCCTGGAGGTAGAACATTTCATTTCTCTTGCAATCTCTGAATATGACATTCCACGGATATACAGGCGAAGCATCTCAAGCTGTCTGGGACTGATATCACCGCTTGTGATCCAGTTAAGCTCCACCTTCGGCGTCATATCCGGAAATACATGCTCACCATTTAAGGTTCTGTGGATCACACTCCGTATTTCCTCTTCCCCATGATCCTTATACCAGAGACTGTCTGCACATCCACTCCTGGCCCGCTCCAGCACCTTGGGATCGATCAGGGAAGTAACGATCAATACCTTTGTATATGGATACTTCTCCCTGATCTCTTTTCCGGCACTGAGCCCATCATGATTATGAAACGTCTGCACATCCATGATCACAAGATCAATTGCCGAATAACCACAGATTTTTACAGCTTCACGTGCATCTGACACTGTCTGGACATGTCGGAATTCCGGCTCCTGCATAATAATATATTCAAAATACTTCTGCATGATCTTCTGATCTTCTACTATCAGTATCCGTACCATCGAATCCCATCCTTTCTGTCAGCGGCATTTTCAATATCAGACAAAACTCAGGAAAAAAAGAAACCTGCATCCTGCATTTTCCTGATTCAGCGGCCTTTCTCAGCGCAGATAAACCACCGCCTTCTTCCGCATTTTTGTCAGGCACCTCTCCATCATTGGTAATCTGAATATTATATTCATCTGCATTTTTGTCTATCTTCACCCAAACAGTACTGCCATGGGCATGTCTGGCACAGTTTGTCACACATTCACGGATTGCCCTGTCTGTCAGCAGCCTGTAAGATGGATGCATGGGAAAGTTCCCACTGATCTGAACTGAAATTCCAAGCTCTTCTGCATGTCTGATCGTATCCTCATATACTTCTTCCATACTCTCAACAGCAGAACCGGTAAGAATATAAACCAGATGTTTCAATACAGACAACTGTTTATCCATTTTATCCGGATCTTCTTTCCTTTCCAATATTCTGCGTATTGACAGAAGGCTTCGTCCAAAATTGTCATGAACCTGCATTTTCATGACAAGCGTCTCCTGCTCTCTGATTTTATCTCCGATTTTTTCGTACATTTCCTCCAGCTTATGATTCAGGATTTCCAGCTTTTCATTGTTTGCCCTGATTTTTTCACCATTGTAATAAATTTCTGATACATTAACTGCCACTGTCTGCAGATATCCTGCACAATCCGGCTCCTGCAGACTATATTCCTGAAACATCCAGACGGAACCATCAGGAAAATAAAACACATTACTGTCTTTACTCAATCTGCAAAGACCTTCCGATTCAAGTTCCCCACTCATTGCTTTCCTTAATACCTCATAATCCTGCAAATAAGAACCTGTCATGATTCTGCTCAGTTCCTGCATCTTGGTATTACACAAAACAATCCTTCCAAGAGGATCCGAAAAGCAGACCCCACAAGGAACATCATTCACAGCTTCATTCACGGACCAGTAAGACAGAGAATGATAATATCTGCGTCTCTCGCTCCGGATTGACCAGCAAAGATAAAGCAATAATCCTATAACCACCGTCATTAAAACACTGACCGGATAACCCTGAAGCATTGGCTGATAGGAACTTTCTCCCAGGCAATATCTGTGATCATTCATCAGAGCACCCATGAACATAAAAGAAACAATAAAGACAGCCACTGCCGTTACGATTTTCTTTTTCCCGGAAAAGCAGGTGATTCTTACCAGCAGGAGAATTAATTCCAGAATCATGCAGATTTCAAGAAGAATCATCAGAACATTCTGTATTGCCATACTGCATTCCACAAAACTGATCATCTTCCGCCTCTCTTTCTGAAGACGATACATCTGATAAACCATTCGTTTTCATCTTCCTGCTGCACTTTTAATTCCGGCCTTTCCGACATGAATCCACGGAGATCCGCCTCTGATACAATATGAACTGAAATCCGCAGAGTATCATCAATCTGCGACACACGGTAAAAAACAGACTGCATGGTATCAACCAATCGTTCCACAAGCCATTCAAAGGTGTCATAGCATTTTAGTATATCATCTGCATTCATCTGCACATCCACATTTTCCACGTAGTAAGCAGCCCGAATCCTGCATAATTTTAAGCTGTCACAGGATTCCGCCAGGCTTTGTCTGAGATCTTCCATTGTAAGCAGATTTCCATCTGATGCATATTGTGTCAGCACCAGATTCTTTCTCCGCTTCAAATACGTACCAACAACTACAATTTTACCGAGAATCCGATCATATTGTTCCCTTGATTCTGTCCGTTCCAGCTCATTCATAAACTGTGACAGCAATTCCAGCTGACCGGCAGTCTGATTCTGTATCATATTTAACAGACGGTTCTGTTCTTCTGTCTTTCTACGCTCAGCCTCTTTCTGATAAGCTTTCTGTAACAGACGGTTTCTGGCAGTCAGTTCCTCCTGCTGTTCCCGAATATCCTGATACTGATCCAGCAGTACCAAAATATCCTCTGACCAAAACAAATGTCCTCCCCTTATAGGAATATGATTGATCCGGATTCCCTGTTCCTGTACTGATGATCTATCGATTATGATTCTACGCAGTTCAGACGACAGCTCTGGGAAATCGCCGGAATGATAATAGCGCTGAAAAGAATGATCCGTAATCTCTGCATCCAGTCCTCCGGAAGTCTGGAATAATTCAAAATATCGATTATTGGTCTGTATCAATCCACATAATATACAACCCTGAAAAATTGCCGCCATTAAAAGACAGCACACTGCCGTCATATCCCCTGCAATGAGAATCACCATAAAAACAATACCATAGCTGTAATCTTTATCCGAAAATGGGGGCTGTTTGGAAAAACGAAATACCAGCTGATGCAAATCATTTGTAAGAACATTTTCCGTTCTCACCTGCCTGCAGAAATAAGCCAGCAACACACTTATCAGAATCACTCCATATGACAGAGTCCTCTTTTTGTTGTATGTCATGAAAATTCCTCTTTCACCGGAGCGTGTTTGAAAAATGCTTTACGCAAGATGTGCGTCACAATTTGCAGGAATGATTTTTCAAATACGCCCTAATCTATTTTTGTAATAATTATACTATAAAGCGCCATTTTGTCATATAATTTTCAGAGAAATCATCTATTTTCAGAGTTTTTATCACAAACAGAGTGAACAATTATGTCCACTCTGTTTAATCATTACTTAAAACGGTCTTGGCTGACCACAGTATTCACAAAACCTTCCGGTATTCTCTGCACCACACTGGCATTTCCACAAACTGCTGTTCTGCTGCATCCCTGACATTCCTGGCTGCATTCCTCCGTTCATGTTCATTCCCGACATTCCTGGCTGCATTCCTCCGTTCATGTTCATTCCCGACATTCCTGGCTGCATTCCTCCGTTCATGTTCATTCCCGACATCCCGGGCTGCATTCCTCCGTTCATGTTCATTCCTGACATCCCGGGCTGCATTCCTCCGTTCATGTTCATTCCTGACATCCCGGGCTGCATTCCTCCGTTCATGTTCATTCCTGACATCCCAGGCTGCATTCCTCCGTTCATGTTCATTCCCGGCATTCCGGGCTGCATCCCTCCATTCATGTTCATTCCTGGCATTCCGGGCTGCATTCCCGCTGCATTTGGTGTCAGTGCCGCAATAATCTGATAAGCGGTCTGCTCCACTTCCATCAGTTCTCGTCTTTTGTCACTGCTTATGGAGAAAGTATTCAGGCGAAAATCCATATCATCAAACCACTGAGTTCTCACTTTAATACGCATGGTATAATCAAATTCATATTTATATACCGGTGGCTGATAACTTACATTTTCTCCATCCTTTGTATATGTTTCCTCATGCTGCTGTTGATCTACATCAACTCTGCACTGTACAATGGCTGATAAAGGAACTATGTCCGGGTTTTCATTGACATCCAGTTTCCGTGCAACAGTAAAATTTCCTTTATTATCATCAATAAAAACATTGTAATTTCTGGTATTGATCTGACGGGTTATACAAAAGTCCATTACCGCTTTTTTGTTTTTTTCACGATATTCCAGCTGGCGTTTGATATCCTCTACTGTACTGTGCCGCCGCTCCTCAAACCATGGTGATAATTTTTTCGCACAATCCTTACACAGATTTCCGTCATCCAGTTTTCGATTTCCCAATAAACCAATTTTCTCCCCGCAGATGTCACAGATTTTCTTATCAAATAATCCCATACCCTATCCTCCTTTTTTATCTGAAATCCCATACTGCCGCACCGGAATGGTGCGGCAGTATTTTACCTTATTCTGTAACAATTATTTTTTCAAAATATGTCTTTACGGAAAAATCAACTTCACCTGTTTCAGAATCATCTGCTTCTTCGCCGTCATCAGATTCCTCTGCATCATCTTCTGCTATCAAACACAGTTTTCCATCATCTAGTAAATTGAACTTCATATTATCAAGACTGAAAAACATAGTTCCTGCCTCATCCTCTGTTACAGCCTTTAATACCAGTGCGTTTCCTTCCACGTCGCCCTGAAGTTCTACTTTTTTCTCTTCTCCGCTCTCTATTAAGATAATTTCAGCCTTTCCGTCTTCCACAGACATACTCATTTCAAATCCTGTAAAGTCAGCATTAACCGGCATCTGCATTCCAAATGCTTCCATCAGAGTACAGCTCCATTCTCCTTCAAAATCCTTCATAGTTGGATTTTCTACCGGTTTGCCCGGTACATAAGGCTCATACTCTTCCTTTTCCTGACTCAGGATCATTGTCGTTCCATCTGCTGTTAAGGTTATCTTACCGTCCTTGTACTCACATTCTTCTGTCTGATCATTATGAGTCATCAAAATTTTATCATTTTCTATTTTCCACTCTGATTCATCTACTTCAGGCTCTTCCCCATAAACAGAACTTGTTGTTTCCATTTTACCGTCTTCTTTAATGTCCACGGTCACTTCCATTCCTATTGCCCCCGGATGAAAGGATGCACCTTCGCCCATAGAAAGCTCATTTACATACCAGGTTCCAATAACATCCTTTTCTTCAAGGGCATAAACACTTACGCTCATAAAGCCTGCCATTAAGACTCCTACTGTTCCTGCCATCCACAACCTCATTTTTTTACTCATACAAACATCTCCTTTCTTTTTTAATGTACTCCTCGGACTCTTTTTTACTTAATTTTGTGAGAAGATTTTTTGTTTATCTACATTATACGTGAACGCTCAGATATTTACACTCGCACTTCTGACAGTATGCATGTAATTTTTTTTGGATAAATTAAAACCTGCTGAAAAGTTTTTAACTTTTCTCAGCAGGTTCATTAAAATACTTTCTGTTTTGGCGCATTCTCTCCAGATTTTCCAGAATTATATCTACACTGATTGGTTTGGCAATATGAGCGTTCATACCCGCCTTGATTGCCTTTTTGCGATCTTCCTCAAAAGCATTGGCAGTCATCGCAATGATTGGTATATTGGCGCATTTCGGATCATTCAATGTACGGATTTCCCGGGTTGCGGTATATCCCACATTTGCAGCCAGCCGTTCACAGCTTATGCGCTCTGCAGATGCAGCCCTTTATGAAATAAAACTTCACGGAAAAAACGGGTGTATGGCCTACAGGGAAGGTCTTCAGTCCGGAATCCGTAAACAACTGGGATTCGCATTTAAAGATATCTCTGAACACCTTCCGGGTGCATTTATCATATACAGAGCGGACAAAGACGATGACGAACTCTTTTATGCAAACCATGAGTTCCTTCATATGACCGGATATAAAGATATGGACGAGCTCTTCAGACTCACCAATAAGCGCTTCCGCAACCTGATCCTGAAAGATGAACAGAAACAGATAGAATCCAGCATCTGGGAACAGATTGATAGTGGTAATGAAAATGACTATATTCACTTTCACCTCCGAAAAGCTGACGGCTCCTATCTTTCTGTCCTCGATCACGGAAGGATCGTAGAAAGCCAGCAATATGGAAGGGTGTTCTATGTATTATTCATGGACTGGGAAGATATGCATATTCATTACAGTGATAAATTTTCCGGATAATAACAGACATACGACTGTTTTTCTCGAAAAGGCTTATTTTTCAACTATAATGGAATACTTTGTGCTGCACAAAGCGCCCCCGAGGATGTCAAGTCATTGCTACAAAAAATATGCGGCTCTTTTGCCACCAAAATGGCTTAAAACCGCATATTTCTGTATAGAGGACGTTATATAATTGTCACAAAGTAGGTGGGGAGGATGTAACGTCATTGCTACATCTTTTCTATCCTAATGCGTCAATATTTATTCCTACTTTCGCAAATAAAAATTGTAGCAACACATGCATTTGCGTATCTGGATTATCATAATATCTGTTTTCTTTTGGCGTTTTATTTGCCTCTTTACCCTGATTATCCTCTGATATTTTTTTACCCCTTTGAATTGCATTCTTTATATCAGATAATCCGATTTGATTGACTATTTCCGTTACCCTTTTTTCTTTTTTTATGTTTGCATCTGCTGCTAACCCAAAAACTTGTCGTAATTTATCAGCATATGCATCCTGATTTTGTACTATATCAAAATAGTCTTCTTTATGAAGAATCAGCCATAAATCAAAACAATAATTTGTATATCCTAATTCAATCTTATTTTCTATTGCCAAATCTATTGCTTCTTCATACTTATCCTTTTTTCCGTCATAATCAAAAACAGATACTTTGTTTTCCTTACCAATAGATTTCTGAATAGTTCGTTCTACCACACACTTAGGATTTCCGCCATATGGTTCCGCATAATCAAATACTAAATCATGCGTTCTTTCTTCAACGCAATTCACTAATTCTGCTACTTTATCAAAATATATTCTTTCCTGGTTTTTTCCCTCACATCCTACAATGCAGAGGAATTGTGGTCTTCGTATTTTATTGTTCTTTGGACGATTCAAGATTATTCGCCTCTCTTTCCAATATGTGCTTAAATGCAATTTCCAAATCCATATGTGGCAATGCTCCATATTTTCCATTCAAATAATTTTTTAATATTCTTTCTTCTGGACGTAATTTGTAATCTGCTAAAGAATATATCTCGCTCACCATATCATTCCTTCGCTTTTCAACCATTACAATTTGATCATGTCTAAGCAATTCACCGTCTAAATATATTGGATTATGCGTATTGAAAATTAACTGAGCATTATTTTTATTGATATCTTTATTGTTAAAAATTCTTATCAGCGATACAACAATTTCAAAATGCAATGAAGCATCCATTTCATCCAAAACAATGACCCCGCCATTATCTAAAACATCTATAAACGGTTGTAACAATCTAATCAAATGGATAGTTCCTCTCGATTCCATCAGCTCTGAATCTACAATCATGGATATTGCATATTTTTTTTGTGGTTGCTCATCTTTTCTTAATGGTACTTGATACATTGAACACATAGATAATTCATCATTATCTGTTTCTGCCATAAATCCAATTTTTTGATTTCCAAACTCAGCTATATTCATAACTTCTTTAACTGAGGCACTTTCGAAAATATTTCTACGAATATCTTTATCTGGTTTTTTATTAAATATCGTCTTTAAGTCTTTTTGTCTAAAATTCATGTCATTTGCATTCATAATAACATTAAATTTTTCAAACCATAAATTAAAATCCTCAAAATATTTTTTATCAAACAAATTGCTAATTGCACCTGCTACAACTAACTTTTGTTTATCCAATGTCTGGTTCAATTTGTGAATCAAGCGTTCAGAAAAATCCGCATCATCCTTATTAATATAACCTTTTTTTACTAATTTCTTTACATCCACATAAATTTGATTTTCATCATCTCGTGAAAAGAACAAGTCATCATTAACATAAAGAACCTCTTCTTCAATTTTATATACATCAATATCCGTAAACTTAATTCCGTATCTATAAATATTATTTTGAGTGGAAAATGTAATTTCTAAAGAAACCGGATCATACCAACTTGTATCTCTAATAAAAGATAACATACTTTTATAAGATTCCAGCTCTTTGCAATTTAAGGTTCCTTTCATAACCATTTTTTTTAATATATCCATTGCCAACACAATGTTGGATTTTCCACATGCATTTGCTCCATAAATGACAGTCATTGGTAATACTCTTAACTTATTACCATTTACACTTTTATCTATCACATAATCATTATGCGTTTTCTGTTTACTTGAAAGCATTGTAAAAAAAGTCTCATCTTTAAATGACCTAAAGTTTTCCATTTTAAAGTTTAACAACATTTTTTTTGCATCTCCTTTCCATTTCTTTATATAATTATACATCATTATTGCTTTTTATCAACAATTTTATTGTTATTATATGCTAATTTGTTGCTATTTATACTCCACCCCCACTCTCCCGTCATCATACACATATATTCCCTGCACATATTCTTCCAGCATCTCTCGTGTAAGATTCTCATAGCCTAAATACTTCAACATTTGCTCCACCGGAACATTCTTTTTCATCAGGATTTCTTTCTCGTCGTTTATCAACTCATCCAGTTCCTGTACACGTTTCTGCAGTCGTTCTCTTTCTTCTTCCAACTGCTTCTTGGCTTCCATAAACTGGTTCTGGTTCATCTGTCCCTCGTGATACTTCTCATAGTTCTGGCGGTTCTGGATTTTTATTTGTTCTTGACACTTTTCACAATCTGCACTTTCCGTCTTATAGGCTTCTATACTGTCCTCATGCTGTTTTCTCATGGATTGCTGCATCTGTTCTTGGCTGATATTCTGACGTAAGTAAGCCTTTATTTCTGCCAGCACGATATGCTCCAGCATTTTGTTATCCGCTTTCCCGGCGAAACATCCTGTATCTTCTTTTCCTTTACTGTAAGCACAGCTATAAAGAATATGACCATGAATCGGACTGCTTGAAGTCAGGCTTCTGCGACAATTCCCGCATTTTACATAGCCACCTAATAGTGTTGTTTCCCTGTCAAATTTGCTTTTCTTGGTGTATCTGATCTGAAGGGACTGTGCTTTTTCAAAAACTTCTTTTGATACAATCGGCTCGTGATGATTTTCCATCACTTTCCACTGATTTCTCGGTACCGGTACTTCTTTCCCAGTTCCGGGATCTGGAATCTTTGTTTTTCCATAGACCATACAGCCTATATAAGTTTTATCATCCACAATCTTCCGTATCATATCACTCGTCCACTGCAGTCCTCTTGATGCAGCTTTCTTGCTGTCTGATTTCTGTCGTCTACTCATAGACTGCAAGGGAGTCAGTACCCCCTCTTCATTAAACAACCGACAAATCTCCATCTTTGAATATCGCTGATTGGTCAGTTCAAATACTCTGCGAATCACTTCCGCTTCGTCCTCTACAATCACCAGTTCTTTCTTATTTTCTGGATTGATTCGATACCCATAAGGTGCAGAACCACAACAATACTCACTTTTTCCCCGTCTGGTGTTGACTGCTGCCTTTACCTTTACAGACTGATCTTTCACATAGAAGTCTGCGATCAATCCTTTAAACTGTACTTCGATGTCTGAACTCTTTCCTTTATAATCTTTAGAATCATATCGGTCTGAGATAGAAATGAATCGTACTCCCAGGAATGGAAAAATCTGCTCCAGATAAGTTCCCATCTCAATATAGTTTCTGGCAAAACGTGAAAAATCTTTTACCACAATGCACTGCACTTTATTCTCTCTGGCAAGCTCCAAAACCTGTTTAATTGCCGGACGCTCCATACTAGAACCAGAATATCCATCGTCGTAGAACTCCTGAAATGGCATAGAAGCCAGTTCCGGAATATTGGAAATATAATCTTTTACCAGTTTTCTCTGATTGATAATGCTGTTGCTTTCTCCCTCTGAATCATCTTCCATGGAAAGACGGTAATATCCAATAATCAGTTTCTGATTACTCATATTCTACCGCCCCCTTAAACCCGAAGTTGATTTCCAGTCTGTTATCACCATATAGATACATACTTTCAATCAGGCTCTCCGCAAGTTCCGCATTGATTCTGGTTGTCCCATCCAGTTCCAACAGACTTCGTAAAAATCTGGCTTCTTTTTTCTGCTGTTTTTCCAGTTTACGTATAGTCTGCTCCAGAGACTTCTTCCTCTCTTCACAGAACACTTTCCAGTTATTACGGTCATCTTTCATTTCTATATAGGCTTCTTTGGAAAGTTCGCCCTCTTTATATTGCATAAATGCCTGTGCCAGTTTTTCTGAACGTCTTTCCATATCTGCATCCAGTTTCCTGATCTCTGCTTGAATTTCTTTGATTTTGGTAAGAAATACTGCACTGCTTATAGCAGACATATCCTTTTTCCGTAAGTCAGATAACTGAAACTGTCTGGTCAGCTCTGAACGGACAATTTTCTGCAGCTTCTCTTCGGAAATAGATTTGTGACTACATTTTCTTTCATCCCGATACCAGGCAGCATTGCAAAAGTAATACACATTGCCTCTGTATCTACGTGTACACATTTTTCGCTTACAATCTCCACAATACAATACATTGTAAAATGCTCTTTCATCCTCTTCCCATCCTACTGTAGTTTTTGTTGCTTTCTGTTGTGCTACTTTTAACCTGACCTGTGCTTTGTCAAACAGTTCTCTGCTGATAATCGGCTCATGAGCATTTGGCGTAATAATCCACTGACTCTGGTCCAGTATGTCACACCATTTTTCACCTCTTTGAAATCTGGATTCGTATTTTCTCTGAACCAGATCACCATAATAATTATTTCGATTTAAAACCGCACGTATCGAAGAATTTCCCCACTGATGAAGATTCTCTCCATCCTGACAGTACACATGATGATATTGGTTATAGTCCGAAATCCGATGTACCCTATCCTCAAACAGCCTGTCAATAATGCTCTGTATGCCATCTCCCGAAGCATATTCTTCAAAAATCCTGCGGACAATCTTTGCAGCTTCCGGTTCCACAATCAACTTACAAATTCCATTTATCTTTTCCACACAATATCCGTATGGAGCTGTAGATCCCACATATTCACCGTTTTTTTGTGCAATACGTTTCGCCGCCCGTTCTTTTGCGGAAATGTCTTTTGCATAAGCATCATTCACCAAATTCTTGATATTCATGGATAATTCCTGATTCTTAGCACCCGGTGCAAATGAATCATAGTTGTCACATACAGAAATAAATCGCACTTTCATAAAAGGAAGAATCTTTTCCAGATAGTTACCAGTTTCAATGTAATTTCTTCCAAATCGTGAGAAATCCTTTACCAGAATACAGTTTATTTTACCTGCCCTGACATCATTCATCATCCGTTCAAATCCCGGTCTGTCAAAATTTGTTCCGGTTTTTCCCAAATCAGAATAAATATCATATACAGCAATCTCATACTCTTTGTCCGGATTTTCATTGTGCTTCTGAATGAATTCTTTTATCAGCGTAACCTGTGTTTCAATAGATTCTGACTTTTTTTCATCATTGTCTACGGATAATCTGGCATAAATTGCAGCCATACATACCGGAATACCAGGAATCTTCTTCTCTGTGTTTTTCTTATATCTTTTTGCTGTTCTTGCCATTTATCCCACCTCTTTCCTGCACTCTGTCCTGTGTTCCGCATAAAACCGTCTTATGACTTTCATCTTCTCAATCATATCCTGATAGCGGATGTGAATTTTAATTTGCTTGTTTTCATAAATATAGATTTTATCTACGGTCAGTGCCAGCAATGTGCGATCCAATTCTTTGATTTTCAGTGATTTCTTCCAGTCCTCCAACTGAACGGTTGCAGACACTCCACCCTCAAACATTTGCTTTATCAGCTTTTTCTGATTCTCAATCATCTGCTCCAGTTCTTCACATTTTCTCCCATAACTTTCCCGAAAATCATCGAACTCCTCTTTGCTGATCAGTCCCTCTTTCAAGTCATCACCCAAAGATGCTTTCAGACTGTAATAACGGTTATATTCTTCCTGCAACTTACTAATCTGTGTATCATAACCGATTACCTGATCGTAACTGACTTGCATCTCACAAAGTTCTTCCATAATCATCTGATAGTCTATAAAAAGTGCTGTATATGCCTGAATCTCTTTCAATACAATCCTTTTCAGCACCTCTTCCGGAATACTGTGTCTGGTACAATCTCCACCTTTATTCTTTGTCTGGCAGATATAAAAAGCTTTTTTCTTCCCCTTATACTGATTTACCCTGCGTATCATCGGTGTCTTGCAATCTCCGCAAAACACAAATCCCGAAAAAAAGTTTGCACTGTCTGATGTTTTCGATGCCCTACCATCATATTGAAGCAGCTTCTGAACCACATCAAAATCATTCTGCCTGATAATTGCCGGATGCGTATTTTCTACTTTCACCCACTCTGATTCTGGTTTATCCAGGCGTTGCTTTACTTTATAGCTGATTCGTTCCTGCTTGCCCTGTACCATGTTTCCAATGTAAACCTCATTGGTCAGAATCCTTTTGATCTGCACTGCCGACCACTTCGGTGTATCTGAACTATGAAATCCGGAATTGTAATTTTCACCATTTGCCCTTTTATATTCCTTTGGTGACTGCACATGACGTACATTCAGTTTTTCTGCGATTGCCCCAAGACTGAATCCATCAATTTTCCACGAAAATATTTTTCTTACAATATCCGCTGCATAAGAATCAATCACCAGACAATTCTTATTCTCCGAATCTTTGCAGTAACCATATGGGGCAAATGCTCCAATAAATTCACCTTTTTCACGTTTGATTTTCTGGTGGCTTCGCACTTTACCGGAAATGTCCCGGCAATAACTTTCATTTACAAAATTTTTGATTGGAACTACAAATGACTTCTCTGAAAAGTCTGCTGTTTTGCTATCAAACTGGTCTGTAACTGAAATAAAACGCACATTTAAAGCCGGGTAGGTCTTTTCGATCCATCGCCCGGCTTCTATATATTCTCTTCCGAATCTGGATAAGTCTTTTACAATCACACAATTTACTTTTCCAGCTTCTATGTCAGTTGTCATTCGTTTAAACTCAGGTCGGTCAAAATTTCCTCCTGAGTATCCATCATCCACATATATATCAAAGATCTGAATATCCGGCTGGCTTTTTACAAAGCTCCGAAGTAACTCTCTCTGATTTACAATGCTATTGCTCTCTGACTTCGCACTGCCCTCTTCCATATCGTCTTTCGATAATCGAAGATACAATGCAGCATCGTATATATCTGGCATATTCATTTGCATCTGTTCCATTTTACATCGCTCCCAACTTACTTATTCCATTGAATTTGAAGTCAGAAACCATGTATCACGTTCATTTTCCCTGACCTCACATTAACATAACATCTGTAGCTTCGCAAGATATTTTTTCAAGACTTGCATCTAATACATCAACTCCGTTCTTTTTCTAAGATAATCACTAATGGCATCTGTGGTATCTATTTCTCCGGTCATTTCCACGACCACCACATACCCTTCATTCATGTGAGCATACGGTTGATCGCCAGATTTATCCAGAAAAGTTTCCACTTTCTCAGAAATAGCTTTATCCATATCAGGAATTAAATCTTCAATGTCCTTTAACTGCTCCAGATCAACACTGGAATCTATTACTGACTGATTCACCATGATGCTCACCTCTTTTCCAACATATTCTTTGTATAAGTCGTCCTATACCTACAATTTTCTCAACCACATCACCTTATCTTTCTTCCTCTTTTCTCCAGTTATCCAGATATCTATAGCATTTTGTATTCTGTTCAGCGTATTGGCTTCCATTCGTATAATCTGTTGTCAGCGTTACATCTGACCTCTATCAAAGTATTTCTGAATGCTGGTAGCTTCTTCGCAAACTTACCAGCCGTTTCCGGAGTATCTTCGACGCTCGCCTGTAAAATCATTTACAGGGTTATGGCATCTGTGGAATCAGATTATACAGCTCATGCAGTTTTCAAGGTACAAAAGAGATTTTTTTGAATGCCCTTTCACTTATTACAACCTGGAAACACCAAAATGTTGTTCTCTTCAAAAAATCCTCTCACTAATAAAGCCTGACAGAAGGATTTTACCAACCTCATTTTGCAATAATTTGCAAAAAGTATTTATCCGCATCTGTACATTCGCTTTCATGCGAATCTTTATTGTGCTGTCATTTTAATTCGCTTTCATGCGAATGTCAAGTATTTTATTCGCTTCAATGCGAATCTTTCTGTTTACATTCCTTGTTTTTGGTAGTAAAATGGATTTATCAAAAAGAAAGTTGGAAATCTGATATGACAATCGGTGATAAAATAAAAAAAATCCGGACATTCCGGAATATGACGCAGGCAGAACTTGGAGCTGCCCTCGGCTGGGGCGATAAAGGTGCAAACCGCCTTGCCCAATACGAAACGAATTACAGGGTTCCCCGTAAAGATCTGGTAACTGAAATGGCTAAGATTCTGGACGTAAATCCACTGGCACTGCATGAACCTACTATTATGGATGCTTCTGAACTTATGGAAATCCTGTTCTGGATTGATGAATTTAACCCGGCTGCGATCAATCTCTTTCAGTTAGAAACCTATCCAGATGAAAAATGCAATTCCAGCGAGGATACCGCTGTCCGTTACCATGATTCTGATCACTGGCCTGCTCATCCGCCTGTCGGTATGTGGTTTAATTATGGGGTTCTGAATGATTTTATGAAAGAATGGGTTCTCAGAAAAGAAGAACTGAACTTTGGTGAAATTACCAGAGATGAATATTTTGAATGGAAAATCAACTGGCCACAGACCTGTGATGGGTGTGGGAAATATGAACCTAAGAAAAAATGGCGAATATAGCAAATACAATGCTCTCCAAAACTGGAAAATATTCCAATAATGGAGAGCTATTCTTTTTTTAATCTAATGCTCTTCTACTATATGTATTTTTCTTTCAGACAATCATTAAGCACCTCTTCACAAACAGCATATTCCCGTCTATTTGGATATTCTTTAGCAACTACTTCACTGCCAATCTGAATATATGATAAGCGCTTAATTTTTAGGTATGATAGAAAAAATCCCCGACTACTTTTCAGTAGCCAGAGCACCTTGACAATTCACATATGATTGATTTGATTCGTTTGCACGACGTTCGATTTCAGCTTTGACAATTTCGTTCCATGGAGCCAGAAGTTCTAATTCATCATCGCTCATCCTATCATTATCGTGCTGATTTGCACAAAGAAATAACCTTATTATGCCGGTTGACAGGTTGGACTACGCTGATTTTTTGAAAACTTTATATGGTATATTTTAATGAATTGTAGGATTACTTTATTGACATTTCTGACACTATCATATACACTGTACATATCGTATAAGTACGCATATATCAGAAGGTGGTGAGAGGAAGTTAGAATGGAAATTATCATAAGTAATAGTAGTGATAAGCCTATTTATGAACAAATTGCTATGCAGATTAAGAGTTTAATCATGAATGGTACCCTATCTGCCGGAGAAGCCCTGCCTTCCATGCGTGCACTGGCAAAAGACCTGCATATAAGTGTTATTACTGTTCAACGAGCTTACGAAGATTTAACTCGAGATGGGTTTATCGAAACCGTATCGGGAAAAGGTAGTTTTGTTGCATCACCAAATAAAGAATTTATTCAAGAAGAACAACTACGAATAGCAGAAGAACTTTTAGAAAAGGTTGCTATAATCGGTCGTACTCATGGTATCAGCTATGAGCAAATGGCTAATATTCTAAAACTATTTTTTGAAGAATGAGAGGTGGAATTATGGAACAGAACAGTATTGTTGTAAAAAATGTGACTAAAAAATTTGATGATTTTATGTTAGATCATATTTCATTTACAGTTCCTACAGGACGTATTGTGGGTTTCATAGGAGAAAATGGTGCTGGAAAAAGTACAACTATCAATTTAATTTTAGACCAGTTAAAGTTGGATGCGGGTGAAATAAGAATATTGGGTAAACAAAATCATTCTTATTTGCATAAAGAAAACATTGGTGTTGTTTTTGACGAATGTAAATTCCATTCCGTCTTAAATGCAAAAGATATTGCCCAAATCCTTTCGGGATCTTATAAAACATGGGATATGAATTTGTTTGAAGAATATATGAAACGCCTTGATGTTCCATTAAATAAATCAATAGGGCAACTTTCAAAAGGTATGAAGATGAAATTGTCAATTATTTGTGCACTATCGCATAGACCCCAGATTCTGATTTTAGACGAAGCAACAACAGGGTTAGATCCTGTTGTACGAGATGAAATTTTGGATATTTTTTTAGAATTTATTCAAGATGAAGAACACTCTATTTTGTTCTCTACACATATAACCTCTGACATACAAAAGGTTGCTGACTATGTAATTCTGATTCATAATGGAAAAATTATTTTTGAGGAAAAGAAAGATGACCTTATTTATAATTATGGAATTATACGCTGTAAAAAATCAGAATTTAATACTGTTTCGCCAGATGACTATGTATGTTGTCGAGAAACAAATCTTAGCGTGGAATGCTTAATACATGACAAAGTAGCTGCAAAAAAAAGATACAAAAATCTAATTATTGATAATGCTTCTATTGAGGACATTATGCTGTTCTATATCAAAGGAGGTGTCAAATGAAAGGATTGGTTTTTAAGGATTTATTGCTTATGAAGAAAATGAATAAAAAAGTCATTTTTGTAATGTATTTTTTTGTAATAGCAATTTCATTCTTCGGAAAGAATGAAGTTTACTCAATTATGTCATCGGCTTTTTTTTCACTTTTTATCGGTATGCACTTAATGATGACCATGACCTATGATGGATTGACTTCATGGAAACAATATGAATTAACCTTGCCGATGAGTAAGTACCAAATCATTTTCAGTAAGTATTTGACTAGCTTGCTTCTTGTTCCGATTAGTATAATGGGTACAGTTATCATTTATATCATTCGTTATGTGGTTTATCATAATTTTACACTTAGCCAGTTTGGTTTTTCTATCGCCATTGCAATAGCATTACCTGTTTTATGGTGTTCTATATGTTTAGCAATAGCACAGTGGTTTGGCTATATGAGAGTTCAGTATGTGAGAATGATTTGCACACTTCTCGTTATCTTTTTCGTAAGCAAAATATCAAAAGATATGAAATACGTTACTCAAAATTTGGTTAAAAATCCTATGTTGATTGCTATTTTTGCTTTGGGTATAGTAGTTTCATCGTATTTTGTTAGTGTTATAGGATACTCAAGGAAAAAATAAAAGTAGAGGTGCAAATAAAAGTAAGTGTCGAGTGGGTGCGTTGCCTTGTCTGCGGAAATAAAACCCGTGACAAAATCCGAGAAGATACTGTCTATTAAAAAACTTTCCCACTCTTTTGTTCGAAGTGCAAAAGCAAATGCCTAATCAACATTGCACAATTCCATATGACTGCTATTAAAACGCCAGACGCACAGCCGCAGAGCCGATAAAACACAGTTCTTTGAACTATGGTTATCGGCTTTTGTATTTTCCTAATCATAGTGATTATCAGCATACAGGCTTTTTTCTTCAAACTTCTTCTGAAAATACATTTTAAGCAGCATGATTCCCACATTGATAAATCCAAATGTCAAAATCAAATTCACTGGCAGATATTCTCTAATTACATCTCCAAGCACTGCTATCCCCGAAAGACTTCCGATTAAAAACATCTGTGAAATTTTATCCCACATTTTTTTGTATATCTTTATTATTTCCATAATTATCGCCATTATAATTACCACTATGAGAAGGACCGCTACGATTGCCAGAATTCTGATAACCCATGCTTCTCCACATGTATATGCTATTTTCTGGTTAAATCCGTTATCATAGGTTGGATGTGCCAACCATTCACAAAATTGAAAATACCACATGAATGGAGTCCTGAAAAAATCTATGAAATCATTCTGAAAAGCACCGTTCTGTATAATTACAAACAGGATTACCGTAATGTATCCCATTCCCCAAAAATATTCCGTATCCCTCATTTTTTCGGTTCTGGCTTTTACTTCTTTTTTCGCTTTACGGATTTCCATCTCTGCCCGTTTCTTTTCGTTACGGGCCTTTGTTTCTGCCTGTTCCATCTTTTTCTCTGCTTCTTTTTGTTTCTTCTGTGCTTCATCTACTGCTTCAACAGATGATTTATTCACCTGTATCTGCAGTTTAGAGTTCTGGTCCCGAACGTCTTTTATTTCTTCTTCGAGCTGTTCTTGCTCTTTCCTGCTCTTCAAACCATTCCTGTTCCTCAGATCGTCGTTGCTCTGCTGAAGCGATTGATTCAGCTTCTGCGTTTCGGACAGTTCTGTTGTTAGACGCTGAATTTCTACGGTTGATTTCCGAACTTCTTCTCGCAATTTCTGCCTGTCGGATAAGATCATCCGTTTCTCTTCTTCCAGTGTCTGTATCTGCTTTTTCTGTGTTCGCATGAACTCTTTCGCTTTCTCGAAACTCTGTACAAGAATATCCCTCTCCACTTTGAGCTTGATCGGTGATTCCTCTGGTGTCTGTGATGGCTGCGTCAAGCTCTCTGTAATAGTTTCTGAGTTCTTCGGCTGCTCTGCTGTCTCTGTCGGCTGCAACTCTGGATTTTTCCCTATTTCCATTAAATTCATTCTCCAATCCCTCCTTACTGATATCCAGATGAAATGTTTTAGACAGATTGCTGTCACGCACTTTCTTTCCATCCTGGTTCTGAAAAGTGATGTGCTTCCGTTTCTCTGTCCAGTTTACGTTCCATCCAAACTGTTTCATTTTTTCTATAAACTTTTCTTTGCTGATACAATTTTCCAGTGCCTTTAATACCGCCATTGCACAGTCCGCTACAAAACTGTCCTTTACCTGTTGACGGAACAGGTTATATTTATCTTTGCTCCACGCAATGACTTCCCCTTTTTCAATCTGGCTTCCATCAAAGTGCTTTCCTTTCTCGGCAACTGTCAGTCCACGTTCCCGGCACATCTGGTTGGTAAGCTGTTTCATACGTTCCAGATCGTTTCTGGTATTATGCAGCTTTCTCCCATCTTCATAACTCACTGAATTGGTAACCAGATGGCAGTGAATATGCTCTTTATCCTTATGCACAGCTACTAACGTCTGGAATCCACTAAACCATTTTTCTGCAAACTCTTTTCCAAATTCAAACGCCTGCTCCAGAGTAATCTGCTCGTCCTTATGCCAGGAAATAATGTTGTGAGCATACATTCTCCCAGAATCTTTATTCCACATCTTCTTTTCTTCTAAAAAGGTTCTATACACCAGATCATAGTTAATCTCATCATGGCAGTACGGGCCTGTTACATAGGTAAGCAGTTCGCCGGTCTTGTCTTGTCGTAAAACATATTCGATACAATTTCTCATTGCTCCATGTGTATTTGTCCGCTTATTAATCGTCTTATTAACCGCCATATTCTTTCACTCTCCTTCCGGTACTTGAGGACATTTTTATTGAGGAAATATAACATACTGTCGTTTGGGATTTCTCCATCTGTATGCAGTTTTCTTGCAATCTGATTGATATTTGTAGTCGCTCCCCGGAGCTGACAAAGGATGTCTGCAAACATCTGGTTCAGTCTTTTCAGTTCTTCCACTTCCTCTGCAGATACTATTTTCAAATCTGCGATTGCTTTTATCACAACTTCCTGCTGTGTTCTTCCGGATTCTTTGACCTTACTCTGAAGCAGATCGTATTCTGCTTTATTCATTCGTATGGTTACTGTATGATTTCGTTTTCTCATAGGCTTTCGGCTCCTTTCTTTGCTTAATTTTCATTCTTTATTGACTGATACGATATTCTGACTGATAAACCAATAAAGGGATTCCATAAGGATGCTGGACATCCAGTGGATGTCCGTTTAGCACCGACCGAAGTGGAGCGAAGACAATGCTCCTTTGGTGGGTGCAGGGTGCATGACGTCCAGTGGACGTCAGCTTTGCACCGACCGGAGCGGCAGCGGAGACAAGTCCTAGTCAATCAGTAAATGTTCCGTAGGAATGTCCGGTGGACATTTCGCAGGAATACTTACGCCATTGACGTGCCGGGGTTCCAAGGGGCGGAGCCCTCTGGCAAGTTTAGGAACAGCCCAAAGGCTGGCTCCGGTGCAGAGTGGCTTGCCACTTTGCGAAACTTGCCTGTCATCTCCCCACCACTGAACCGACACCCACCAAG
>ENA-OROQ01000605-OROQ01000605.1-human-gut-metagenome-genome-assembly--contig:-NODE-605-length-34055-cov-22.6974_pt1 | contig 34055 bp, 23 predicted proteins | sample MGYA00242136_ERZ509062 | MGnify/ENA primary metagenome ERZ509062 (study PRJEB26280, sample SAMEA2338735) | human gut metagenome | biome: human gut; feature: human-associated habitat; material: faeces...
CAAGATACATAGTCTAATCCAATCTTATGGCAGAATTCTACGGAACTTGGATCTCCACCGTGCTCTCCACAGATACCTACATGTAAATCTGGATTTGCCGGTCTTCCTAATTTCACAGCTGTCTCCATTAATTTACCTACACCGATCTGGTCTAATTTTGCAAATGGATCGTTCTCGAAGATTTTTGCATCGTAGTATCCTTCTAAGAATTTACCAGCATCATCACGAGAGAATCCGAATGTCATCTGTGTTAAGTCGTTTGTACCGAAGCAGAAGAAATCAGCTTCTTTTGCAATCTCATCAGCTGTAAGAGCAGCTCTTGGAATCTCGATCATTGTACCTACATGGTATTTTAATTCAACACCAGCAGCTTCGATCTCAGCATCTGCTGTCTCTACAACAACTTTCTTCACATATTTTAATTCTTTGATATCTCCGATTAACGGAATCATGATCTCTGGGCAAACATCCCAGTCAGCATGTGCTTTCTGTACATTGATTGCTGCACGGATCACAGCTCTTGTCTGCATTCTTGCGATTTCTGGATAAGTAACTGCAAGACGGCATCCACGATGTCCCATCATTGGGTTGAATTCATGTAAAGAATCAATGATTGCTTTGATCTGTTCAACTGTTTTTCCCTGAGTATCAGCAAGTTTCTTAATATCTTCCTCTGTTGTCGGAACGAATTCGTGTAACGGTGGATCTAAGAAACGGATTGTTACCGGATTACCTTCTAATGCTTCATATAAAGCTTCGAAGTCTCCCTGCTGTTCTGGAAGGATCTTCTCAAGAGCAGCTTCTCTTTCTTCTAATGTCTCAGAACAGATCATTTCACGGAATGCATCAATTCTGTTTCCTTCGAAGAACATATGCTCTGTACGGCAAAGTCCGATACCTTCAGCGCCAAGCTCACGAGCTTTTCTTGCATCTGCCGGAGTATCCGCATTTGTTCTTACTCCTAATGTTCTATATTTATCAGCCCATCCCATGATTCTTCCGAATTCACCAGCGATTGTAGCGTCTACTGTCGGGATGATTCCGTCGTAGATGTTACCTGTAGAACCGTCAAGAGAGATTGGATCTCCTTCATGGTATTCTTTTCCAGCTAATGTAAATTTCTTGTTTGCTTCATCCATTGTGATGTCACCACATCCAGATACACAGCATGTACCCATACCACGAGCAACAACAGCAGCGTGAGATGTCATACCACCACGAACTGTTAAGATACCCTGAGCAGCTTTCATACCTTCAATATCTTCCGGTGATGTCTCAAGACGAACAAGAACAACTTTTTCTCCTCTTGCAGCCCACTCTTTTGCATCTTCTGCTGTGAAGACGATCTTACCGCAAGCAGCTCCTGGAGATGCTCCTAAAGCTTTTCCAACTGGTACAGCTTTCTTTAATTCTGTAGCATCAAACTGTGGGTGAAGTAATGTATCTAAGTTACGAGGATCGATCATTGCAACAGCTTTCTCTTCTGTGATCATTCCTTCGTCTACTAAATCACAAGCGATCTTTAAAGCAGCCTGAGCTGTTCTCTTACCGTTACGTGTCTGTAACATGTAGAGTTTCTTATCTTCGATTGTGAATTCCATATCCTGCATATCTCTGTAGTGATCTTCCAAAGTCTTGCAGATTCCTACGAACTGTTCGTAAACTTCTGGCATAACTTCTTTTAACTGGTCAATCTTCTGTGGTGTACGAACACCTGCAACAACGTCTTCACCCTGAGCGTTCATTAAGAACTCACCCATTAAGTGTTTCTCTCCTGTTGCTGGGTCACGAGTAAATGCAACACCTGTACCAGATGTCTCTCCCATGTTACCGAATGCCATCATCTGTACGTTTACAGCTGTTCCCCAAGAATATGGGATATCGTTGTCACGACGGTAAACGTTAGCACGTGGGTTATCCCAAGAACGGAATACAGCTTTTACAGCACCCATTAACTGTTCTTTTGGATCTGTAGGGAATTCTTCCCCAATCTTTTCTTTATATTCAGCTTTGAACTGTTCAGCAAGTTTCTGTAAATCTTCTGCTGTGAGGTCAACGTCCTGGGTTACACCTTTTTCAGCTTTCATCTCGTCGATCAGTTCTTCAAAATATTTTTTACCGACTTCCATAACTACGTCAGAGTACATCTGGATAAATCTTCTGTAGCAATCCCATGCCCAACGTGGATTTCCTGATTTTTCAGCTAATACTTTAACAACTTCTTCATTTAATCCGAGGTTTAAGATTGTATCCATCATACCTGGCATAGAAGCTCTTGCTCCAGAACGAACAGATACAAGAAGTGGATTTTCTTTGTCACCGAATTTCTTTCCAGTAACTTCTTCCATTTTAACGATTGCGTCCATGATCTGTTCCATGATCTCATCGTTAATTTTTCTTCCATCTTCATAATATTGTGTACAAGCATCTGTTGTGATTGTGAATCCCTGTGGCACTGGAAGACCTAACTTTGTCATCTCTGCAAGGTTAGCACCTTTACCGCCAAGAGTGTTTCTCATGCTTGCGTCACCTTCGGTGAACATATAAACCCATTTTGCCATGTCTAAACGACCTCCTAAAAATATTTTGCTTTAGTATAAAACATGAAAAATACGACTTTTTGCCATGAAGTCGTTCATCTTTTATATATCCAATAACGGTTTCCCCCGCTATCTGTATATCATTTTATCTGTTTTACTTCGGATAGTCAAGGACTTTCTTGGTAAAAACTACTGTTTTGTTACTTTTTTATCAAAGAATCTTCTATCTGCTCTTACTCTCACCCTCGAAGTGTTGCAATCAACCGTTTGGTATATAAAAGCAGGTCCAATCCATCTGTAATATTTCTCACACAGATATCTGCTTTTGCCCCAAGTTTCCCACACATTCCTTCTTCTCCCATCACAGCAACAGACAGCCCTGCAATTCGGCACATTTCCAGATCATTTCTTCCGTTTCCTATGCAGACACAGTGATCAGCGCCAAGCGTTTCCACAATCTTTCGCTTTTCCTCTGCCGCTTCACTTGTCGGAAATGTATGTATTTGTACCGGAAGTTGCTGACACAATTTCCTCACAGTCCCATGTGTATCTGCAGTCACAATATAGATTTCCAACTGTTCCGAAAGCTGTTGCAAACGCTCAGCAACCCCTTTTTGCAATGCCCCATCCAATGCAATTGTTCCATTATAATCCAGGATCAAATACCTCATCTGCAGTTTCTGATATCCCGGGATTTCCACTGTAATTCCTCGCTGCTGCTTTGGCATAGTTTCTTTCTCTGCCTGCTTTGTCTCTCTCATCGTTTCCTTCCCTCTCCCATTCCCTCTTGCAAGAGATTTAGTCTATCACCTTCACGGATGTCATGACCGGCTGCTCTTCTGTCGGAATCGTGCCGTTATTGTCTGTCGGTTCTGCATCTTCACAGATTCTATCTACAACATCCATGCCTTCTGTCACATATCCAAATGCCGCATAACTTCCGTCCAGATGTTTGCTGTCCTCATGAACGATAAAGAACTGGGAACTTGCACTGTCGTTTGCGCGAGAACGCGCCATGGAAATCGCACCCCTCGTATGTAAAAGATTGTTTTCCACTCCGTTTTGAGAAAATTCACCTTTGATCGTCTGATCAGATCCTCCGGTGCCATCGCCTCTTGGATCTCCGCCTTGGATCATAAATCCACTCATAATTCTGTGAAAAGTCAGTCCGTCATAAAAACCTTCCTTTGCAAGATTCACAAAATTTGTCACTGCGATCGGCGCTTCATCTGCATCCAGTTCCACTTTAATCGTCCCATAATCCTTCACCTGGATTTCTACATGATGTTTTCCGGTAAGAAGATTCTCTTCACCACCTTCTGTTCCCTTTTCTGTCTTCGTTGTATCTTTTGAGGCTTCTTCCTTCCCTTTTCCACATCCTGCAAATATACTCATTCCTAAAAGGATTGCAAGCAAGATCGATACTGTCTTCTTCATCTTAATTTTTCTCCTGTCACTCATATTTTTTAAGTTTCCCCTATCATAGCATAGTTTTGCCAGAATGTAATCTCATTTTATCTTCTATCCTTATTATTCTCTGTTACAATTTTTTGTATAATGCTTTCAATATCCTGTCCCGTAATAGAAATATCTACAATCTCTCCATATTTTCCCAGTTCTACCATAATTTCCATTGGATTCTTTTCCTCCGGACGATATATGATTTCTAAATGGTAATCATCTACAACCTTAACATTCATACCTGCCGCTTTTGAACTTCTAGCCATTTCCACTGCATTTTTCTTTACTTCCACTGTAATCCGCTTAAATTCTGTAAACTCTTTGCGGATGTGCTCCATATCCGAATCCACAACAATTTTTCCTTTATTAATCAGGATAATTCTCTTACAGAGTGCTTCTATATCCTGGAAATCATGAGAAGTAACGATAAATGTTGTCTTTTTTTCCTCATTCATCTGTTTGATAAATGCACGTATCCGCTGTTTTGACTCCGCATCCAATCCAATTGTCGGTTCATCTAAATACACAATTTTAGGATTATGCAAAAATGCTGCCGTAATATTGCAACGCATTCTTTGTCCTAAGGATAATTGCCTCTCCGGCACATTCAAAAGTTTCTCCAGTCCTAAAATATCCCGAAATTTTTCAATATTCTCATCAAATATCGGTTTCGGAATTTCATAGAGTCTTTGCAGAACACGAAAAGACTCTATAATAGGAACATCCCACCATAACTGGGAACGATTTCCGAACACCACCCCGATCTGCTTATTATTCTGGATCCGCTTCTTGATCGGTTCTATCCCATCCACAATAATTTTTCCGGACGTAGGGGTAAGTACACCTGAAAGCATTTTGATTGTTGTTGATTTTCCACTTCCATTCGGACCTACATATCCCACTGATTCTCCACGTTCTATCTGGAAATTAATATCATCCACCGCACAAAAATTATCAAACTGTGGAGTCAAAAAACCTTTCACTCCGCCAATCAACCCTGGCTGTACGATTTTTCTTTTATATTCCTTACATAAATGCTGCACTTCTATCATCTTCACCGTTCTTAATTCCTCTCATTTATATCACATTTGTATTATAAGCACTGATTCGCCATTCCTTTTAAGTACCTGTACTATCATATTTTTTCATTCCACAACACCAAATGAGCACTGATGCCAGCGCAAAGAGCAATGTCACTGCCAAAAGCCACATCGGTACACACATCTTTGTTTTCCCAAGTAAATACATTGCCGGATAATATCCAATAAAGCCGAACGGTATCACTACGGTAAAAAGCACTTGAAAAACTGCCGGAAATATATTAATCGGATATTTTGCAAATTCACGAAAAGTCTGTATAAGATCTGCAATCTCATTTCCCTGGACAAGCCAGAAATTAAGCGCATTAAAAATCAAATAGAGGGAAGAATTCAAAATTGTGCCCATCACGAGAAACTCGATTAAAAATGCGATCAAACCAATCGAGCACTCCACTCCTGATTTTGAGAGCGACCAAATCATCAAAGAGCACGGCAGAAAAAAACTGACTAACGACGCAAATTCCATTCGAAATGTCAGCATTTGAAACAAAACAGAAGCCGGACGTATCAAAAAAATATCCAACTTTCCCTTCCTAACAAAACTCCCAATGCTCCATACATTATCTAAAAGTCCCCGGCTAATAGCCTCCGTCATTGCACCCAGGGAAAATATCAAGCAAACACCATATATACTCCACTCCCCAAGATTACCAACTACATTTGCGATTGCAAATACGCCAAGAAATCCTGCTGCTTCCCTCGCAATAATAGAAATCAAGCGAATAGTACTATCCATCGGATATTGTACAAGGCATAACATCCCTATTCTTAAAAATTCCTGATACAATCGAAAATAATATTTCAATCTTTTCACTCTTCTATCCTCCTTGGACAATCACTTTCCGAATCACCATATGATACAACAAATGAGCTATTGCTCCCATTATTATACACCAGAATATCTGAAGTCCCATATATCCCATGCATTCTTCCAATCTATATTTCCCAAGAAAAATATTTAACGGAACTGATACCATACCCGCAAATGGAAGAAGTCCAAATACCCTTGCAACTCCTTCCGGAAATAAAGCTAATGGTACAACCCCGCCAGATAATATGGACAATACTGCAGTCTTTGTAAATGCCATGCCAAACATACTAAGTGTATAAAAAGAAGCTAGTCCAACCATAAATTCCACATAAAATAAAATTACCAGCGCCAGCAACACACTAATTAAAAACAAAAGAAATTCCCCGGCTCCTGCCGGACCTACTCCTCTCAATATAAAAAAAGAAATTAAAGAAACCGGAATTCCCTTCCATAAAATAAAATATGCAAACTCTCCACTGCGCCGTGCAAATAATGTATAAAACAACGTCACCGGACGTAAAAGTTCTGTCCCAATCGTTCCTTCATATACCCACTCTGCAAATTGCATATTAATTCCACCCGCAAACTTTGACGATAAAACCTTGGACAAAATGACATACGTTATCATCTCCCCCATCGTAAATCCAACAAGTTCATTCTCTCCCATAAACACAATTTTCCATAAAAAATAGTAACTGAAAATAGACACAAGTGTACCAATCGTATTAAACCACACTGCTTTCGTGTATGCCATCTTTTCCAAAAATGTCATTCTCACAAGATAATAAAATTTTTTCATTGACATCTCCCCCCACTTGGCTTTTTATACTATTTTTTTGTACAAAAAATGCACGATTATAGAACCGTGCATTTTTTACTTTTCGTCTTCTGATATTTCTATTACATATTCGATTAAATTCTAGCCTTTGATACCAGACTGTGCAACACCTTCGATAAACTGTTTCTGGAAGATGAAGAACAGTACGATCATCGGAATAACTGCCATTACGGCACCTGCCATCTGTGCCGGGTAGTTTGTAGCATATTGTCCTTTCAGTGTAGAAAGTGCTGGAGCTAATGTCATCTTAGCCGGATCTGTGTTAACGATCAATGGCCACATGAAGTCATTCCATGCAAATTTCGCTGTAAAGATTACCAGCGCTACGATACCTGGCTGTACTAACGGAAGCATGATCTTTCCAAAAATCTGGAATCTGTTACATCCGTCAAGCAATGCTGCTTCTTCCAATTCCTTTGGCAGTGACATAAAGAACTGTCTCAATAAGAACGTACCAAATGCACTGAACAAGTTCGGGAGGAAGAGACCCGGTAAGGTATTGATCAATCCTAAATTCTGAATGATCAAGTACTGTGGGATTAAGAAAATCTGTCCCGGTACCATTAAGATAGATAACAAGATCATGAAAATCGCATTTTTAAATGGAAAATCAATTCTTGCAAATCCATAAGCTGCCATTGTACAAAATGCAACCTGTACCAATACCGTAATGATGGTTACCACAATCGTATTGATATATACTTTTCCGAACGGCAGAATCTCAAGTACATATTTATAAGAGTCGAACTGCCAATGTTCCGGTAAAATTGACGGCGGTATCTGCATAGATTCCGGCAATGTCTTAAATGATGTAAACACCATCCAGAGGAATGGGAATACTGTGACTGCAATACCTGCGATCAAAAGAATGTGTATAAGCAAATGATTTCTTGTAGATGTCTTTTTCATCGTATTTCCTCCTTTCCTCTAATCGTAGTTTACCCATTTCTTCTGTCCGACCAACTGGATCACTGTGATGATCATGATCACTGCGAACATAAAGATAGAAATTGCTGCTGCATAACCTTTTTCTCCATACATAAACGCATTCTGATAGAACAAAACGTTCATGGTCTTTACTTTGTTGAACGCCGGGTTCGTTACTGGATCGACCATCATATAGATGCTGTCGAATACCTGGAACGCACCGATCAGACCTGTGATCATTACGAAAAAGATCGTTGGAGAAAGTAACGGGATTGTAATCTTAAAGAACTGTTTTACTGGTCCTGCTCCGTCGATTGCCGCTGCTTCATAATAAGATCTTGAAATTCCCTGCATACCCGCAAGAAGAATGATCATATTATAACCAACACTTCCCCAGATTGCCACGATCATTACGCAGAACAATGCGGTATGCGGGTTTGTAAGCCAACTCTGCCCTTCGATTCCAAAAATTCCAAGAACCGTATTTAAAATACCGAAATCTCCGTGGAAGATCAATTTCCATACAAGTGCTACTGCTACTGACATCGTTACTGATGGCAGGAAGTAGATTGTCCGATAAAAGGAAGTTCCTTTGATCTTGGAATTTAAGAGGGATGCCACTAACAGTGACAGCGCCAGCCCAATCGGCACTGTCACAACGGCATATAAAAGTGTATTTTTCATGGCGAGCATCAGATCTGGTTCTTGGAACAGACGTTGATAGTTGCTGATTCCGCAGAAGGTTGCCATGTTAAATTTGTTTACATCATTAAAACTGAACCAGAAGTTCTGGATAAACGGAAATACATAGAAGATCAGAAGTCCGATCGTAACCGGCGCAATAAATACGTAGCCTGCTACCCAGTCTTTCTTCTCACGTCTGCTCGCTTTCCGCCTTACTTTTTTCTTTCCTTCGCCCATTTGTATCTACCTACTTTACTTTGCGTTCATTTCATCAAGAATTGCATCTGCCTCTGGCTTAATGCTCTTACAAGCCTCTTCTAATGTGATTTCTCCCTGCCAAGCCTGCTCTAAGTAAGTTTTTTCAACCTGAGAAAGTTTTGCAGTCACTTTACAGTGAGGAAGTAATTCTGTGTTCGGTACATTGTCAAGGAATACCTGAAGATTTAAGTCTTTATGTGTATCTAAGAATAATTCCTGGCAGTCATTTCTAGCAGAGATAACTGTACCTGATTTTCCTTGGATTTCCTGAGCTTCTTTGCTTCCTAACCATAATGCGAAGTCTTTTGCTTCTTCTGGGTGTTTTGTATTTGCAGATACAGAGAATGCAAGACCATTGATGATATCTTTATCTACACCATTGAAAGAAGGTCTTTTTACGATTCCGTATTTTCCTTCTAATGTTTTATTATAAGAAGGAATCATGTAGTTTCCTGAGAAGTACATTGCTAACTGTCCGCCCTGGAACATACTGTCTGGATCTGTATCTGTCATCTGCTGTAATGTTGGTGAAAGTCCGTCTAATACAAGATCTAACCATGGCTGGATACCTTCGATTGTCTCTTTTTTATCCCATCCTGTTTCTGTGTTATCTTCATTTAAGAAATATCCACCGTTTGCGAATACAGCTGCATCATATGTAGTCTGTCCGGAGTTACGGTTAATTGCTGTCGGATAAACTCCGTCCGGAAGACCTGCTGCTTGTAAGTCTTCACAAGTTTTTCTGAAATCTTCAAATGTCCATCCATCTGTTGGATAAGCAACTCCTGCCTGATCAAAGATTTCTTTGTTGTAGAATACGGCATTTGTATCGAAATCTTTCGGGATTCCGTATAATTTACCTTCTACTGTATATCCATCTACCAGTGGTGCCGGGAAATTATCATGCACCTTTAAGTCTGACTCTTTCTCTGCATCTGTTAAATCCATTAAAATTCCTGCGTCTGCATATTCTTCTACATGAAGCACGTTCATAGTGATGATATCCGGAGCAGATCCACCTGTTGCGCTTGCCTCTAATTTTGTCCAGTACTCATTCCATGTTGTAAGCTGTGTCTTTACGGTTACATTTGGATTTTCTTTTGAGTATGCCTCTGCCATCTGTTTCATAACCGGTTCTTGGTCAGAATCCCACACACTCATCACAAGCTCAACTTTTCCATCTTTGCTTCCGCCTTTGTCGCTTCCACCACATCCAGCTAACAATGTAGTTCCTGTTGTCGCAACTAATCCTAAAGCGACTAATTTTTTCAGATTCTTTTTCATTGAAATCATCCTCCTTTTTGTTTATATCATGCGGCAGTTATTTGCCGCCTGGTAACAAATTTGTATTATATACTATCTTCTATAAGTATCCAGTTCGATTACTGCTCCACCATTTAATCTGGACTCCTCAGCAGCCAATGCACAATAATGACTCTCCACAGATTGTTCCACAGAAGTTGTGCTCTTTGTCGGACCTGATTCATTGATCAACATATCAAGAAACTCTTCGATCATCCGGTTGTCGCCGCCACCGTGTCCTGAGAAATCAGTTGCCAGTGTGCGTACATCTATCACTTCTGGTTCTTTTCCAAACACATTGACTTGAATGGTATTTTCTCCCATATCGGCGATAATCTCACCTAAAGTTCCCATGATCTTCGCATATCGATTTCCGGCAGCTGTATATGCCGTAAACGCACACATTGTATGGCTGATCGTCGATCCATCTGTCATATTTAAATTAACAACTTGATGATCTACTACATTATTGTCACAGTGATATACACATCGTCCATACGGTCCCGTCTGAATTGCTTCGCGTACACTTTCCACTGTTGGATGAAGCGCCACCACATTGACCGGCCAGTCTGTATTTCCATTTTGAACACCTGTCACTGGATCTGTAATATAAATTTTCTCTGCATCATACGGGCACTGATCTTTCACTTTACATCCATCCATGCATCTGTGTGCCGCTCCTTCTGGTGCTTTATCTTCCCGGAACAGATAGGTATTTCCGAAAGAAGATACCGATTTACAAGTCTTTCCTGTCAGCCATAATAAAATATCCATATCATGACAGCACTTCTGAAGGATCATTGGACTTGTCGTATTAGAATTTCTCCAGTTTCCTCTGACAAAGCTGTGTGCCTGATGCCAATACCCTACATTTTCTACCGAATTCACAGATACTATTTCACCAATCGTTCCTTCATCGATCAGATCTTTGATCTTCGTATAAAATGGAGTATATCTGAGAACGTGACAGACAATTACTTTTCTATCACATTCCTGTGCAACCTTCACAATCTCTCTGCATTCATCCAGATCCGGCGAAATCGGTTTTTCCAGTAATAGGTGATATCCTTTTCTCAATGCCGGAATTGCCTGTCCCACATGTTGTCTGTCCTGTGTTGTAATAAACATCACATCTGCAAGTTTTTCTCTGGCGATCATCTCCTCCGCACTCTGAAAGCACATCTCCTCCGGAATCTGATATTCTGCTGCAACCGCTTTTACTTTCTCTGGATCAATATCTGCAATTGCCACAATCTCCATCTTTTCCGGAAACAGCTTTGCCGTTGGTGCATATGTATCTTTCCCTCGGCTTCCAAGCCCTGCCAGCGCAACTTTTATTCTCTTACTCATCTTTCTTCTCCTCTGTTATAAGTTTGTTTGAATACTCGATTCTTGGTTGTCTGTTGTCTATATTCGTTCTTTATTTATTCTTATTATATATTTTATTGCACATAAATGCTTACAAGATAATCTCCTAAACTTGTCTTATTGTCCTGTATTTGTCATTTAGGACATTTTATATTCCTTTTTCTGTTCTCCTCTGTCCATTTTGACGAGAAATGCTTTCTAAATCCGTCTTAGTTTTCCCTGCTCCTGCTCATCCTTAGTCTTTCCTGCGTTCGTCAAATTCAACAGACAGATTTTTCTCTGCACAGCAAAGCAGCCTTTTTGTAAAAATTGAATCAAAAAAGACAAGGAATCCCTTCGATCTTTTTTGATCTATTTCCTTGTCTTTTCTCATTTTGTACTTATCTGTCTCTGTTTTTATCGAATCTGGTATGTCTGTGCCTGGAAATCTACCGTAACAACTGTTCCGTCAGCAAATGTTGTTCTCTGTACTTCTGGATTTCCATCTACCATCTCATGGCGCACCATCTCACATTTCGCAACTTTCTCATGCAGATCTGATACGACTTTACATCTCTTAATCTGATCTTCGATGCTAATTTCCACTCCTCCTGCGAAAGAACCGTCTGTATTCTGATATGCACCATCTCTCACAAGATATGGAGCACCTCCGTTTAACACTGCATACAGCATGTAGTCTTCTTCCTCACTTACCTTGTCCATCATCCATGGCTCGATCAGACAGTCATGATAAACAAGATTAAATAACGGCACCGGAATTCCTTTCTTTGGACTTCCCGGTCGATCCAGCATGAAATCATATGGCGCATAATGGCAAAATACGAGACTTGGGATTGCCCAGTCGTTCACTTCCTCAGAACTTGGAAGAATTCCTTTTGACAGAAGATACTCAAAACATGCATTTCTGTATTCGTAACATTCTCTTCTTGTCATCTTATGCCATGGATGAGAACACTCATCCCCTTCATTACATGTGAATACATCCAGGTAAGCACAATCCAGTTTAATTCCATTGTCCATGATCTCTGTAAAGTTTCGCTTCACATAAAACGGAGCCTGTGTCGCACAGAGATATGTCTGCGGACCTCCTGCCCAGCGCGCATGACTTGGAATTGTCCCATCTGCGAGACGTGTCGCAAAATTCTCATCAAACGTTTTTGCTGCATAGTAGTAATCTCTGTACTGGTCGTGGATTCCAAACAAATATCCGCATTCATGCATCGTGTCGGACAGTTCTTTCATCGCTTTCCATCCGCCTGCTTTCTCACATGCAGGAAGGTAATCCGGGTGCTGATTATCATATCCTGGTTCTGCCCATCCATCTAAATGCAGGTATAATTTTTCCACACCAAGTTCATGGAATTTTTTAATCTCTTCTGTTCTCACGGAGAATGGCGTCAGATGATTGTTCTTATCCGGATTCTCTGCATCATAGAAATCAGAGTTTGTCATTACCTGTGTCTTAATTCCCTTATGTAAAAATGCAGATCCGATCAGTTGATCAATAGAAGGAGTCTTTACTGCCTTCTCTGCCAGAGATTTGAATCTTCCCTTTTCGATCACATAGTTTCTGTAAATCTTGCAGAGATCATTGTAATCACAATCCTTGACAAAGCTGTATTTCATCACGCGGCGGTAATCCATCTTGCCCAGACTTGGCTCCCAGCGGATTCCCACATGAGTGTATGGTCCTTCTGCCGGATGTTCTGTATAATATGCTGCATTCCACGGCTGTTCACAAATTGCAATATATCCCGCGCGATCCTTTACCTGTCCAAACCATGGCATATATGCACCTGCAGTTCCCATAAAACCATCAAATACAACTTTATCCACTGCTGTTTTCCATGTATTTGGCACCAGCAATCCCTGTTGCCAGTTCAAAAGTGTATACCAGCTGTCTTTCTTCTCATCAAACTCCATGTATCCCGGCCAGTACACGGATTTTACTTTAACTGTCTCTGTGGAAAGTGGCACCCACTCAAAAAATACATCTCCGGACACCTCTTCAATCCATACGATTGTGTCAAATGCGATGCCTGCATCTGCTCCATTTAACTCAAATCCCTCAAAATGGCTTAAGATTCCATGTCCGATTCCCGTCTTCCACTCCTCATGTGAAATCTTCTTCGCATCTGCAAAATAGATTGTTCCTTCCTCACATTCCATGCGTGGACGGAATCCTTCTCCCCAGTTCCAGCTATCTCCTTCATGTGTGATCGTAAATGACAATCTGCTCTCGTCAAAGCGGATCTCCGTTCCTTTTGTATAAATGTTCTCCAACTTTTATACCCTCTCTTTCTTTATGATTCCTGCTGCCGTTCACACAGCGAACAATAACAACATCTCTTCTATCTATTATATATTGTTCTGTGGAAAACCGCTTATTTTATCATCTATGCTTATTGTCTTATTATCCAATTTCTGATAGAATAACCAAGTAAAAAACAGAACCTATTTAAAAAAACAATCACTGAGAATCATTTGCAATCGGCAAATGATCACACTGGAGGAAAGATACAATGGGATATGTCAGTACACGCATGAAAAAAGAAATCAATATCGAGAGCATTGTCACCATACACTATTTTGAATATATGAAAAATTTCGTCTTTCAAGGAGAATCTCACGATTTTTGGGAATTACTCTATGTAGATAAAGGAGAAGTATCTGTTCGCGCAGAAAATGAATGGCTCACACTCCACGCAGGGGATATTATCTTTCATCGGCCAAATGAATTTCATGCCTTTGAGTCCATTGGCGAAAAAGCACCAAACCTTGTCGCGATCTCCTTCTACTGCTTTTCACCCGCCATGCACTTGTTCCAGAAACTACACACCACTCTGACTTTAGAAGAACGTACGATCATCTCGCAGATCATTGCTGAGGCAAGACTTGCATTTTCTACCCCGCTTCATGAGCCGCGCATCGAACAAGTTCATATTTCCGAGGAAGCTCCTTTTGGCGCACAGCAATTGATTACCCTTTACCTCGAACTGTTTCTGATCACAATCCAGCGAAACAGATCCTCCTCCGGTCAGTTAGAACATTCTCCTGAACCACCGCTCATGGAATCTCCCGCCAATATTACGGCAAAACAGAACCAGTTTCAACAGATTTCGACTTATATGGAAGAACATATCTGCGACCACCTGACAATTCCACTGATCTGCTCCCAATTCTCGATCAGCCGTTCTGCCTTACAGGCACTGTTCCACAAAGAAAAAAACTGCGGTGCGATCGAGTATTTCAGTCAGATGAAGATTGAATATGCAAAAGAAATCATTCGGATCGGAACAATGAACTTCACCGAGATTGCTCATTACCTGTCTTATAGTTCCCTCCAGTATTTCTCCAAACAATTCAAGAAAGCAACCGGGATGTCCCCACTGGAATATTCTTCTTCGGTAAAGGGAATCTCCAATGCATTCTCGCATTCAACAAAAGAAAAGCTGCATCCATAAGTTCTTCGCCTAATGTAAACTCCCCCCTTTTTAGAATTTACCGCTTTCACAGTGCTTCTAAAAAGAGGGGATTTCTATTTTCTATTTTCTATTTTCTATTCTATTTTAGCAATCTCTGCCTTTGCTTCCTGATCTTATGCATCTTTTAAGAATGCTTTATATCCTTTTACAGCTTCGTATACGTCTACCTTACTTGTAATCTCCCATGGAGCGTGCATGCAAAGTACAGCCACACCACTATCGATCACGTTCATGACATGTCTTGCAAGAACGTATGCGATTGTTCCGCCGCCTCCGACGTCTACTGCACCGAGTTCTGCTGTCTGGAATGCAACGTTGTTGTCATCCATGATCTTGCGAAGTTCTGCAACATATTCTGCGTTGGCATCGTTAGATCCACCTTTTCCGCCGCTTCCTGTATATTTATTAAACACAAGACCGTGTGCAAAGAATGCAGAATTTTTCTTCTCGAAGCTTGCTGCATATAACGGATCAAATGCAGCACTTACATCTGAAGAAAGCATCTTAGAATTTGCCATTGCACGGCGGAACTTCACTTCTGAATATCCTTCCACAACATCCATCAGTTCTACGACTGCATTCTCAAAGAATTTAGATGTCATACCAGTTGCTCCGACACTTCCGATTTCTTCTTTGTCCACAAGGATACAGCATGCTGTTCTCTTCACATCTTTTGTCTCTAACATTGCGAGTAAAGATGTAAATGCACAAACTCTGTCATCCTGTCCGTATGCCATAATCATACTTCTGTCAATTCCACATTCTCTTGCCTTTCCAGCCGGAACGATCTCAAGCTCTGCTGAGAGGAAGTCTTCTTCTTCGATGTTGTAGTTCTCTTTTAATAACTTTAATACACCTGCTTTGACAGCGTCTTTTTCTTCTCCTTCTAATGGCTTGTTGGCAATCAGAAGATCTAATTTTTCACCTTCGATCACAGTTCTTGCCGGTTTATCCAGCTGTTCTCTTGATAAATGTACAAGAAGATCTGTAATCACAAGTACCGGATCATCTTCTTTTTCACCGATTACGATCTCAACTTTTGTTCCATCTTTTCTCACTACGACTCCGTGAAGTGCAAGTGGTGTTGCTACCCACTGGTATTTTTTGATTCCGCCATAGTAATGTGTATCTAAATAAGCAAACTCATTGTCTTCACATAATGGGTTCTGTTTTACATCAATACGTGGAGAGTCGATATGTGCTCCTAAAATATTCATACCTTTTTCTAAAGGCTCTTCTCCGAGCTGGAACAATACGATAGATTTTCCCATGCACTGGCTGTAAACTTTTGAGCCTTTCTGTAATTTTACTCCGCTTGCAATCGCAGATTCAAGACTCTGATATCCAGCTTCTTCTGCAAGGCGGATACACTCTGTCACACATTCTCTCTCTGTCTTTCCTGCATCAAGGTATTCTCTGTATGCAGCATTCACTTTTTCAAGCACTTCTAATTCAGCTGCATCATAGTTATTCCACTGATTTTCTCTTTTCATTTTGTCGTCGCTCCTTTTTGTTTTCTCTATATGCAATGTATGGTAAAATTTACTTTTCACCATACATCTCATAGCATTCTGAGTATCGCGTACTCCTATTAAAATTCAAATTTCTTTTCAAAATATGCTTTCAGATCTTCGATCTTGATTCGCTCCTGTTCCATCGTATCACGATCTCTGACTGTAACCGCTCCGTCCTCTTCAGACTCAAAGTCGTATGTAACACAGAACGGAGTTCCGATCTCATCCTGACGGCGATAGCGCTTTCCGATATTTCCACGGTCATCAAACTCACAATTGTAAGTCTTTGACAGCTCTGCAAATACTTTCTCTGCGCCTTCATTTAATTTCTTAGAAAGCGGAAGCACACCAATCTTGACCGGTGCAAGCGCCGGATGGAAATGCATCACTGTACGGGTATCTCCACCTTCCAACTCTTCTTCATCATATGCGCTGCAAAGGAATGCAAGAACCATACGGTCTGCTCCCAGTGACGGCTCGATGACATACGGAATATATTTTTCTTTCTTCTCATCATCAAAGTAAGTCAGATCCTGTTTGGAGACTTCCTGATGCTGTGACAAGTCATAGTCCGTTCTGTCTGCGATTCCCCAGAGTTCTCCCCATCCAAATGGGAATAAGAATTCGACGTCGGATGTCGCCTTACTATAGAAGCATAACTCTTCCGGCGAATGGTCTCTGACTCTGATCTCCTCCTCTTTCAATCCAAGAGAACTCAACCAGTCAAGACAGAATTTCTTCCAATATGCAAACCACTCTAAATCTGTACCCGGCTCACAGAAGAATTCTAATTCCATCTGTTCAAATTCTCTTGTACGGAATGTGAAGTTCCCTGGTGTGATCTCATTTCGGAAAGATTTCCCAACTTGTGCAATTCCAAACGGAATTTTCTTTCTGGATGTACGCTGTACATTTTTAAAGTTTACAAAGATTCCCTGCGCAGTCTCCGGTCTTAAATATACTGTGTTTTTCGCATCCTCTGTCACTCCCTGGAAGGTCTTGAACATCAGGTTAAACTGTCTGATATCTGTAAAATTATGTTTTCCGCAGGACGGACATGGTACGTTATGTTCTTCAATCCATGCTGCCATCTCTTCCTGTGACCATGCATCTACACTGTCTTTTAATTCAATCCCATGCTCCTGAGCGAAATCTTCGATCAGCTTATCTGCACGGAATCTTTCTTTACATTCTTTACAATCCATAAGCGGATCACTGAATCCCCCGAGATGTCCGGATGCCACCCATGTCTGAGGGTTCATCAGAATCGCACAGTCTACACCAACATTATATTTTGATTCCTGAACAAATTTTTTCCACCAGGCTCTTTTTACATTGTTCTTAAGTTCTACACCGAGATTTCCATAATCCCATGTATTCGCAAGCCCACCGTAGATCTCAGATCCCGGATATACAAAACCTCTTGATTTTGCTAAGGCCACGATTTTGTCCATTGTCTTCTCCATAACTATCTACCTCACTCTCTTCTCTTCATCCATGACAGTTTCCACCCACAGATAAATAAGATATTAATGTCTGTTATTATACCCTTTCCCGTTTGTTTTTTCAAGCAATCCGGGATAGTTTTTCCTAATGGCAGTATGAAATAGCATTCCTTTTATCGAATACAGACTTCCAGTACTTCCAGTGATTTAAAATTCTTGTCAATATGATGCCGGATATACTGCTTCATCAGCTGTTTCAGTTCTTTCTGCACCTGAGCACTTACCGTAAAGGTATAAAGCTTCTCGATACTGCTGCTGATTATATACTGCATCGCATAAACTGTGGATGGATGCAGTCTTTTCCCATCCTTGACCTCGTGGCAGCACTCGCTGCACAGCATCCCCTGCCCAGACTCACTGAACACTTCCAGTTCCTCCGTCGAGCCACAGGACACACATGCAAACACTTCCGGCGCCTCCCCATTGATACTGATCGACTTCAGTTCAAATATGTAACGGATCAATTCATAAGGTATGGTCTTTCTTACAAGCGCACGCAGCGACTGGTACAGAAGTTTCAGCATTTCGCGCTCATCATTATTCTCTTTTGTATAATAGTCCGCAAATTCCATGAAATAAAACCCATAGTAGGCTCCCTCCATATCTGTGCGCAGCTCTGAAAAATAATTAGAGATATCTGCCTGCACCAGATTGTAGGAGCTTTTCCCTTCATACAACGTCATCTCCCCGAAAGCAAACGGCGTTGTCACACCTACAAGGGAGCTGTTTGGACGTCTCGCTCCCCTTGCAAATGCAGAAATCTTGCCTCGTTCTTTTGTCAGGATCACAACTCTCTTATCGTAGTCCCCCACCGGGGCCGCCGATAAAATCATTCCTGTCACTGTCACTGCCTGATTCACTTGTCTGTTCTCCTGCCCATCCTAAACTTTTTTCTCTGTCTTTATACAATTCCATTGTCTGCTGACAAATCTCCATCCCTTTGTAACAGAGATAATCTTCTACTTTTCCTGTCTCCACAAAATGATCCCAATATGCATTCTTCATCCAATCATCCCTTCGTATTTCTTTACTTCTAGGATGTCCATTCCGAATGAAACTATACAACTGGTCTTGTACCTCATGTTGTGTTCTTGTTTAATCTTCCTTTGTGTATCCAAAGTTCCTGATCAGGAAATCACTGTCTCTCCAGTCTTTTTTGACTTTCACCCAAAGCTGCAGGTTCACTTTGCACTCCAGCATCTGCTCAATCTCATAGCGTGCCGTGCTTCCGATTTTCTTTAACATCGCCCCCTGCTTTCCGATGATGATCCCTTTGTGCGAATCTCGCTCACAGATAATCGTCGCATCGATATCTACAATCTTCTTACGCATCTTCATCCTGTCGATTGCCACTGCAATGCCATGCGGAATCTCTTCGTTCAGACTATGAAGCGCTTTCTCACGGATAATTTCCGCTACAATCTGGCGCTGTGGCTGATCTGTGATCGTATCCTCATCATAGAACTGAGGTCCGTATGGAAGGTGCTGCATGATCACACGGATCAATTCATCTGTATTTTCTCCGCTTCGCGCCGAAACCGGAACAATCGCCGCGAAGTCATAGATATTCTTGTAGGCATCAATAAATGTAAACACTTCTTCTTTCTTAACTTTATCTGTCTTATTGATTACAAGGATCACCGGTGTCTTTACCTTTTTCAGCTGTTCTGCAATATGCCGTTCTCCCGCTCCGATAAATGTCGACGGCTCTACGAGCCAGAGCACCACATCTACTTCATTCAGTGTGCGCTCTGCCACATTTACCATATATTCTCCAAGCTTATTTTTCGCCTTGTGGATTCCAGGGGTGTCTACGAAAACAATCTGTCCTTCCTCTGTTGTCAGAACTGTCTGGATCCGGTTCCTCGTCGTCTGTGGCTTGTTCGATGTGATCGCTATCTTCTGTCCGATCAGATAATTCATCAGTGTTGATTTTCCCACATTCGGTCTTCCGATCAATGTGACAAAACCTGATCTATAATCTGCTCTCATTCGTTCTCCTTCCTATGCAAGATTTTTAATCTCCATAAATAATTCTTTCTGTGCTTCAATCTTCTCTTCACTTCCGACTACGCACAAATCTCCTGCCTTCAACACTGCCTCCACAATATCGGCAAGTGCACGGATGTCTGATACTTTTGCATCTAATACTTCTTTTCTCTCCTGCTCGATCATCTCCTTTGACACATGATTCATATAGAGGTTCATAGATCGTTCTCCCTTTGTAGCAGGTGTCATCGGCACATCCATATTGCTGATCGTTCCGATGATGTATTTTTTCATATCTCTGTCATCGACGTCAAAGTTTCTGAGGTATTCTGCGATTCCCTCGTATACTTCATTAGTCTTCTCCAGATTCGGATCCCGATAAGAAACAAAATATCCATCTCCAATCCGGTTAAAGTTACTCATACATCCGTATGCGCCGCCTTTTACACGGATATTCTGCCAGAGATAATCATAGCTTAAAATTACTTTCAAAATCTGCAGCGCTCCGGTGTAATCAAGACCTTCCTCCATAAAATTTCCGGTACGGGCTACATACTGTACTTTTGATGCTGTCTGAAACCCTTCGTTCTTCTTCTCACAGTGAAGAATGCACGGAGTATGGTCTGCTGTCCCCTGATAAATTCCATTCTTCAGCTCTCTGATCAATTTCTCCAATTCTTCCAATCCTTCTTTTCTGGATGTACAACTGATGATCATGTTATCTGCGCGGAAGATTTGTTCGGATAATTTCTTCAAATTCGTGATCAGTGCTGCCTTCTCTTCCTTAAAATGATCTGCAATCTGGCACACTTTTTCGTAGAATGCGATTCCATTTGTCAAATCTTTGAATTGTGACATCGGCGAGCGGTAGGACATCGCACGCAGCACTGCGGTCATATGCCCGGAAGATTGGAATTTCATCTGAAGTCTTGATTTCAATAATGCCAAAATTTCTTCCAAACGCTTCTCATCTTCAAATTTTGACTCCATCAAAAGCTCACGGATCATCTGGAATGCAACTGGAAGTTTATCATAGAGTGCTTTTGTCTTCACCTCAAAAGCAGCCTTAAATTCCTTCTCAGAAACTTTCGTCACATTCGGATACACTTCAAGACTTGTCCCGATTCCCCCAGTGCTCATATTGATCTCATTGAACAATTCTCCATAGGCATAGTTGTTCGTGTCGATCATTCCAATTACAGACTGTAAAATCCCCACGTATGGGAGCTGTTCTTCCGGCACATCTGACAGATCAAACATCAATGACAGATAGCTGATTCCGTTTGTCTCTACATCATGATGTACGACAAGTGTATCTGCCAGATGCAGTTCCTCATTATAAATCGGTGCAATTTCCTTTGAAATATCCTCAATCTCCAGCACCGGAATTGCTTCCAGTTCTTCTTTCGTCGATGGCTCTTCCTGATATGCGATCAGCTCTTTCGTATCTGCCACAATCTTCTCCACTTCTGCTTCCGAAAGACTCTTCTTATATTCCTGAAGACGTTCTGCCAATTCTTTGTCTAACCGTGCGGTGCGCCCTTTCTCCGGCTTGATCACGACGATCGCTCCGTGCGGATTGTCCAAAATGTACTTCTGAATCAATTCTTCAAAATACCCTGAACCGATCTGTTCTTTTAAGAATGCAAATGTTTTCAGCTCTTCCACATGGATAAATGGTTTTTCATCGTCATAAAGCCAGCTGTCAAACATCTGCAGTCCATACATCAATCCTTTCGGGAAATTTCCAAAATCGGCTTCCCGGTAGCGGAACTCATGATAATTGATTCCTGCTTCCAGCGCTTTCTGATCCATTCCATTTTTCACGATTTCTTTCAACGTATCTTCTACGACCTGAATAAATGCTTCCTTCTGTTCCAGATTGGCATTCTTTGCAATGATGGAGAAAATCGGCTGATAAATCCCATTGTCGTAAGATCCCATAATATCTTTTCCGATGCCCGCATCCACAAGTGCCTTCTTCAACGGCGCACCTGGTGCGGACAGAAGTGCATAGTCAAGAATCTGAAATGCGAGATACAACTTCTCATCCAGACTTGTCCCGATCACCTTGTTGTAGGATAGATATGTGTTATCTTCCTCTGACTCACTGCTTGTGATCGAATATGCCATCTCTACTTCCTTCATCTGCTCAAACGGCTTTTGGAAACGAATCTCTGAGTCGATTGCAAGATAATCAAACTTACTTAAGTATTCCTGATCCAGCCAGTTTAATTTTTCCTCCATGTCCATATCCCCATACAGATAGATGTAACTGTTGGACGGATGATAATACTTCTTGTGGAAGTTTAAAAATTGTTCGTACGTCAGTTCCGGGATTACATCCGGATCCCCTCCGGACTCATTGCGGTAAGAGGTATCCGGAAACAGCGTGTTTAAGATGACACGATCCAAAACACCTTCCGGTGAGGAGAATGCTCCCTTCATCTCATTGTATACTACTCCGTTATACTCCAGATCACTTTCCTTTTCATCCAGCTTATAACTCCAGCCTTCCTGCCGGAAAATCTCATCCCGCTCATAGATATTTGGATAAAAAACCGCATCCATATAAACATGCATCAGATTCTGGAAATCCTTGTCATTGCAGCTTGCGATCGGATACAATGTCTTGTCCGGATATGTCATCGCATTCAAAAATGTATTCAAAGAGCCCTTCACCAGCTCCACAAACGGATCTTTTGCCGGAAATTTCTTCGATCCACAGAGAACAGAATGCTCCAAAATATGCGGAAGTCCTGTGCTGTCTTCCGGCGGTGTACGAAAACCAATCGTAAATACCTTATTCTCATCATCGTTCTCTAAAAGGAGCACCCTCGCTCCCGTCTTTTTATGTCTGAATAAATAGCCGACAGACTGTAAATCTGATACGTCCTGTTTCCGTACAAGTTCGTATGCAGATAATTGTGTATGCTTCATACTATCACTCTCCACTCTGTATTTTCCTATCATAGCAGCGGATCAAACAGACCGCTCCGATTTATACATTATATCATTATTTTCTATATTAAGAAAGTAAAAAGAATCTGATCTCTTTGATTTCATAAACAATGTGTTCTTGCAAACGCAAACAGGAGACCGTATTTTTACGATCTCCCGTTTGTTTTCTTTTTATTCTTGATTTTCTGTTTTCTTCTTGATCACCATCAATGTCACGATCATCAATCCGATTCCAACCGGGAGTGCTATCCATGCACTCTGTACAAATCCGGCAATGATATACGTCACAAAAGAGACAAGTGCCGCCGTAATGACATATGGAAGCTGTGTCGATACATGGGTAACATGATCACACTGCGCACCGGCAGATGCCATGATCGTCGTATCTGAAATCGGAGAACAGTGATCCCCGCATACCGCTCCTGCCATACATGCAGAGATGGAAATGATCATCAAAGTCTCGTTTGTCTCTGCAAAAATCGCAACGACAATCGGAATCAAAATTCCAAAAGTGCCCCAGGAAGTTCCCGTAGCAAATGCCAAAAAGCATCCGATCAGGAAAATGATCGCCGGAAGGAAGTTCATCAATCCTTCCGCAAACTGATTCACACCCATTGCAACAAACGCTGCCGCTCCGAGACTGTCTGTCATCGCTTTCAAGGTCCATGCAAATGTCAGGATCATAATTGCCGGAACCATCGCCTTAAATCCTTCCGGAATGCATTCCATACACTCTTTAAAAGTCAAAACCTTCCGGACACAGTACAGCCCAATCGTAAGAACGAGGCCAAAGAAGCTTCCGAGGACAAGTCCCACCGACGCGTCACTGTTCGAGAACGCTGTTACAAAATCAACCCCGTCAAAAAATCCTCCGGTATAGATCATGCCGATTACACAGCAAACGATCAGAGATGCAATCGGAATCAGAAGATCTGTCACTTTCCCATTTTCATTGACAGGAATTTCCTCCCCACTCTCGTAAGGTCTGTTCGCAGTTGTAAAGATATCTCCTTTTACTGCATTTTTCTCATGTGTCCGCATTGTCCCAAAATCAAATTTCATCACAACAATCGCAATCATCATCAGAATCGTCAATAGTGCATAAAAATTGTACGGAATTGCCCTCATAAAGATGGAAAAACCATCTTCTCCCTCTACAAATCCCGTCACTGCTGCTGCCCAGGAAGAAATCGGAGCAATAATACAGATCGGAGCTGCAGTTGCATCAATCAGATAAGATAACTTTGCTCTCGACACCTGATGTCTGTCTGTCACAGGCCGCATCACGCTTCCGACTGTAAGACAATTAAAATAATCATCGATAAATATCAACATTCCCAGCGCAATTGTTGCAAGTTGTGCACCGACACGAGTTTTTATTCTCTTTCCAGCCCACTTTCCAAATGCCGCAGATCCTCCTGCCCGGTTCATCAGGCTGACCATCGCTCCCAGTATGATCAGGAATACAAGAATTCCTACATTATAACTGTTCGACAGCACACTGATGATTCCTCCCTTGAAAATGTGGACAATAGTTCCCTCAAATGAAAAGTCTGAATAAAACATCGCCCCCACAAGAATTCCTACAAACAGTGAACTATAAACTTCTTTCGTGATCAAAGCCAATGCAATGGCCACCACCGGGGGAATCAATGCCCAAAATGTTGCATACATCTTCGGCTGTGCCGCCTCCCCATCCGCTGCAAATACCGTCATTGACAGCAATAGTGTAAACATAAGCACAAATGCCGCCGCACTCCATATTTTTTTCTTTGAAACGTGCATAAAAGTTCTCCTTTCTCTCTAATCCTTTAAAATAATTTCGAATTTGTTTTTAGAAAAAGAAAACCATGAACGACAACTTGCTAAAGCGCGTTCATGGCAAAAAACTTCTAACTCATCTCTGTTTTATTTCAGCCAACGATAGCACTCCACATGTCTGTGACAGTCCACTGCATATTCTGCAGTGACCCAGATCCTGCTCCCCGGACGAAAGAACAGTTCTTCGGCAATTCATCCTTTCCGGTACATCGGTCGTCCACCGTGTTCTCATGTACCGTACTGATAATCCTTGCACCTCTATCTCTTGTCATTCAATTCTCTTTTCAAACAGCATTTAGTATACCACAATTTTCTCTAAATAGGAATTGCTACTTTTACTATTTTTTCTTCTGTCCTTTTTTCTTTTTTTGTATACTTTCTGCAAAAAGGGATACTCCATTTCTGAAGTATCCCTTTTCCATGACTTTATTCTCTTTCGAAAAACATTATTGTCTGTTCTATTCAGCGTCGCTTCCATAGAGAGTTACAAGCTTGTTCAAGTATGCATATCTCTCTTTTGCTGCTTCTTCTGATTTCGCAAATAATTCTTCTGCTCTTTCTGGGTTCATTCTTGCCAATGCATTGTAACGAACTTCTCCATTTAAGAATTCTCTGTAATCTTCTGTTGGAGCCTTGCTGTCGAGAGTGAATTTATTTCCTTCTGCAGCTGGGTTGAAGCGGAAGTTGTGCCAGTATCCTGATTTTACTGCTAACTCTTCTTCTGTCTGAGCTTTGTTCATACCCTTCTTAATACCATGGTTGATACATGGAGCGTAAGCAATAATTAAAGATGGTCCTGGATAAGCTTCTGCTTCTGCAATCGCTTTTACAGTCTGATTGAAATCAGCTCCCATAGCAATCTGTGCTACATATACATATCCGTAGCTCATTGCAATGCTTGCCATATCTTTCTTCTTCACTTCTTTACCGCCTGCTGCGAACTGAGCAATCGCACCTGTCGGTGTAGATTTTGAAGATTGTCCACCTGTATTAGAGTAAACTTCTGTATCGAATACCATAATGTTGATATCCTGTCCGGAAGCTAATACATGGTCAACTCCACCAAATCCGATATCGTAAGCCCATCCGTCTCCACCGAAGATCCACTGTGATTTCTTAGCTAAGAAGTCTTTGTTCTGTAAGATTTCTTTTCTCAATTCACATCCACAGTCACAAGCTTCTAATGCTGCAACAAGGTTATCTGTTGCTGTTCCGTTTGTAGCTCCACAGTTAAATGTCTCTAACCATTCTTTTCCTGCTGCAACAACTGCTTCATTGTCTCCGCTCTCTACTAACTTCTCAACTTTTGCTTTTAAGCCGTTTCTTAAAGCTTTCTGAGCTAATAACATACCGTAACCGAACTCTGCATTATCCTCAAATAAAGAGTTAGACCATGCAGGACCCTGTCCTTTTTCGTTTACTGTGTATGGTGTAGACGGTGAAGAGTTACCCCAGATTGAAGAACATCCAGTTGCATTTGCGATGTACATTCTGTCACCGAATAACTGTGTGATTAATTTTGCATAAGGAGTCTCTCCACAACCTGCACAAGCTCCTGAGAACTCAAGTAATGGCTGTTTGAACTGGCTTCCTTTTACTGTTGTTTCTTTAAATTTAGCAACTACTTCTGGTTTTACTGGAATCTCTCTTCCGAAATCGAAGTATTCCTGTTTTCCAGCATTTGCTTCCATGTTTTCCATTACAAGAGCTTTCTCACCCTTCTTACCTGGACATACATTTGCACAAGAGCCACATCCTGTACAGTCATAAGCAGATACTGTCATTGTAAATTTCATTCCCGGCATACCGATCATATCGATTGTCTCGATTCCTTCCGGAGCTTTTGAAAGTTCCTCTTCTGTAAGAGCAACCGGACGGATAACTGCATGTGGACATACATATGCACAACGGTTACACTGGATACAGTTTTCTGGTTTCCATACCGGAATATCTACTGCAATACCACGTTTCTCGTATGCAGAAGAACCTGATGGTGTAGAACCATCTACGTATTCTGTGAATGCAGATACTGGAAGTGTATTTCCTTCCTGAGCATTTACTTTTGCCTGGATATTCTTAACGAAGTCAACAACTTCTTTTCTTCCACCTTTTACTTCTGGTGTAAATAAGCCTTCGTCCTCTGCGTTCTTCCAGCTTTCTGGAACCTGAACTTCTACAACCTGTTTTGCACCTGCATCGATCGCATCGTAGTTCATCTGTACGATCTTGTCACCTTTCTTACCGTAAGATGCTTTTGCAGCTGCTTTCATTAATTCGATTGCATGTTCTTCCGGAATGATATTAGCAAGTTTGAAGAATGCTGACTGGAGAACTGTGTTAATACGTCCGCCAAGTCCGATTTCTTTACCAATCTTGATACCATCGATCACATAGAACTTAATGTTGTGATTTGCGATAAATGCTTTCACCTGTCCTGGAAGATGTTTCTCAAGTCCTTCCATATCCCATGGACAGTTCAGTAAGAATGTACCACCGTCAACTAATTCCTGTACCATGTTGTACTTATTCACATAAGATGGATTGTGACATGCTACAAAGTTAGCCTGTTTGATCAGGTATGTAGATTTGATCGGGCTCTTACCAAAACGTAAGTGAGACATTGTCACACCGCCTGATTTCTTAGAGTCGTAATCAAAATATGCCTGTGCGTACATATCTGTGTTGTCACCGATGATCTTGATAGAGTTTTTATTTGCTCCAACAGTACCATCTGCTCCAAGTCCCCAGAACTTACAGTTGATTGTTCCTTCTGGTGTTGTGACTAACGGAGCACCTACTTCTAATGATAAGTTTGTAACGTCATCCACAATACCGATTGTGAATTTCTGTTTTTCTGTATTGTCATATACAGCAACGATCTGAGCAGGTGTTGTATCTTTGGAACCTAATCCATAACGTCCTGTAAATACAGGCACTGCATCAAATTTTGTTCCTTTTAAAGATGCAACTACGTCTAAGTATAATGGTTCTCCAAGCGCTCCCGGCTCTTTTGTTCTATCTAATACTGTAATCTGTTTTACAGATTCTGGAATTGCATTGATCAGAGCTTCTGCAGAGAATGGTCTGTAAAGACGAACTTTTACAACACCAACTTTTCTTCCTGCTGCTAATAAGTAATCAACTGTCTCATCGATTGTATCACATACAGATCCCATAGCGATGATTACATGTTCTGCATCTTCTGCTCCATGGTAGTTGAATAATTTGTAGTTTGTACCAATCTTCTCATTGACTTTGTCCATGTATTCCTGAACGATTGCCGGCATAGCATCGTAGAATGGGTTACATGCCTCTCTTGCCTGGAAGAAGATATCTGGGTTCTGAGCAGAACCTCTCTGGCATGGGTGATTTGGGTTCAGTGCATGTGCTCTGAATTCAGCAATTGCATCCATGTCTGCCATATCTTTTAAGTCTTCATAATCCCATGTCTCAATCTTCTGAATCTCGTGAGATGTTCTAAATCCATCGAAGAAGTTGATAAACGGAATCTTTCCTTTGATTGCTGCAAGGTGAGCAACCGGTGTCAAGTCCATAACTTCCTGTACACTTGATTCACAAAGCATCGCACATCCTGTCTGACGACATGCATAAACGTCTGAGTGATCACCAAAGATTGATAATGCATGGCTTGCTAAAGCACGGGCAGAAACATTGAATACACCCGGTAACTGCTCACCAGCGATTTTGTATAAGTTAGGAATCATAAGTAATAATCCCTGAGATGCTGTGTATGTAGTTGTCAAAGCACCTGCTGCGAGGGAACCGTGTACTGTACCTGCTGCACCTGCCTCTGATTGCATTTCTGTTACCTGAACTGTCTGTCCAAAAATATTCGTTCTACCTTGAGTAGCCCATTCATCTGTAGCTTCCGCCATAACTGATGAAGGTGTGATAGGATAAATAGCTGCAACATCTGTAAATGCATAAGAAGCATGAGCTGCTGCGTGATTACCATCCATGGTCTTCATTTTTCTTGCCATTGGTTTTTTCCTCCTTCAAATTCTAGGTTTTTTCCTATTTATTCATATTATATTCCTCTTGTATACAAAAGTCCAGTAGGAATTTGTTCCTTTTAAAATACAAGAGAATTTTTTGACCACCTATCTTCACCTTCTCCCTTCTCCATCTATATTTCGTCAATACGAAAGCTGAGGAGTTCTTTTATATTACAACTTCCTCAGCTTCCCACTACTTCTCAATTGCTACTTTTTGTCTGCATTTTTACAATTTTACATTTTTCTTAAAGAGAATTCTCGCAACTGCCATCGTTCCCAAAATACTGCCCAAAATCAAAATGTAGCTTGGTCTTGTTCCTTGTGGTGCAGGCATAAAATCCAGTACACCAGTATTGTAAATTAATCTCACTCCATATCCAATCGCCACCGCAATCAATGCAAGTTTTTTCCGATTCAGCGCAAACTGTGCCAAAAGGCTGCCAAATAATGCTGGAATTAACATATTTACTGCATTGAGTACATTTGCCGGAATCTTTGATAACAACGAAGCTCCCAGAATAGCTCCGATTGTAATCGTAATCAAATTTACAACAACAGAGATTGCAATTCCGATTGTAGAAAAAATCGCACTCTTTTCACTTCCTGGCTCTGCTCCTCCCGCTTCCTGAGCTGCCGCAGAAACTGGAAGTCTGAGGTTCGATATGTTTCCGGCGATAAATGTCATAAAGGTTCCTGGCGCTCCCAACACTGGAAAATAAGAAATCGTATTACTAATCCATGTCACTACAACATTGATTCGAAGAGCACATGCCGCCACAATTGCTGTTATCCCTGGGAAAATTCCAAAATGTACCCACAACACAATTGCCAGTAAAAAAGAACATGCAACACCTAAATAATTTGTTCTTGCTCCCCACTTATAAATATAGGGTAAAAATTCTTTCTCATAACATTCCACATTTTCTTTCAATTCACTACTTTCTTTTGGTAAACTTTTTTCTTCCATACTGTCACTCCTCGTATAATATCTTCATACCCAAATACATCTTTTATATAAGCACACCTGCTGCCATTCCGATAAACATTGCAATGGTAATTCCCCAGTCGCGGATCCATGTTTTTTTCACCTTTCTATTGTAAGATGCAATCAGAAACATCGCTACAAATCCAATCACAGTCGCTACCATTTCTCCTTCTAAAGCAACCGTATTATTTTCAGAAATAATATATCCTGACGTCAAATAAGAATAAGCCCCAAGAGCTGCCGCTGCCGAAAAGATTGGGAGAAATTTTTTTCCGCTTCCCTCATCATTTTTTACCATCTTCTTCTTGATTTTTTCCATTCGAGGAGTCATAATTGTCGCTACAAGTGTCCATCCTCCTGCTGCAATAGTCATTACCCATGCAACATTTGCAAGTGCTTCTACTGTCATATTGGATGTTCCAAGCTGACATCCCATCACTTCACTTGCAATCGTTGCCGATGTCATATCCGCCGAAATATTCCCAATCATGGCCGCTGAGAGCCATCCAAGCGGACCTCCTACCGATGTTAGAAGTGCTACCATTCCTGCCATAACTGCAATAGAAGGTCCTATCGATGCGATTGTACTGACTTTTGCTACTTTCTTAAATTCCTTATCCTGTATTCCCATCTTTTTCCCGGTATCAATCGCTTTTCTTGTAAAGATTGCTGCCTGAAATAAAATAATCAAAATCGGTATCAACGCCGCAATCCAAAGCGGCATGCTATTCGCTATTTCAAAATAATCCATCATTCACCCTCCTATCATTTCACCATCAACTTTTTGATTACTGTAAGAAATGCTGCCATAGAATATTTCAAACAGTCTTCTTCAATATCAAACTTTGGATGATGTCCTCGATATACAATATTCCTCTTTTCATTTTTAGATCCGAAATAAAAATTACATGCTTTGATTTTCTTCGTATAATAAGCAAAATCTTCTGCACCCATCGTCGGCTTTGCCCGCTCTACAAAATTTTCTTTTCCCACTACTTCGATGCAAGCTTCCTTTACAACATCCGTCACTTCTTTACAATTACAAAGCGAAGGCATATTAAATACCGTGTGAACTTCTCCTATTACTCCGTGAAGTTCACAGATTTTTTCTACAATCTTCCGTATTCTCTGAAGTGTATACTCTCTTACTTTCTCATCAAACGTCCTAATTGTTCCAGACATTTTTAACTCAGACGGGATAACATTTGTTGCATTTTCTCTTCCTGCATGAATCGAACAGACTGAGATCACAAGATTCTCAAGTGGGTCCGTCTCTCTACTGACAATTCCCTGAAATGCTGCTATAATCTCTCCCGCAATCACAATCAAGTCATTTCCTGTGTTTGGTCTTGCACCATGGCAACCTTTTCCTTTCAGTGTAATATAAAGTTCGTCCGCCCCCGCATTTGCAAAGCCATATCTTACCATCAGTTTCCCTGACTCAATTTCCGGCGTATTATGTGCCGCAAATATGTAATCCACATCATCTAGCACTCCCGAATCTAGAACTGTCTTCGCCCCTCCGGGTGCCGGTCCTTCCTCAGCTGGCTGAAAAAGAAATTTAATTGTCCCACAAAAATCTTCCCTATGTTCTGACACATATTTTGCCACCCCAAGCAAGTTTGCCGTATGTGCATCATGCCCGCATGCATGACAGATTCCCTCCGTCTGTGAACGATAAACACATTCCTTTTCATCCTGCATATTCAAAGCATCCATATCTGCCCGCACTGCAACAACATTTCCTTTTCTTCCGGTGTGTAGTATACCTAAAACTGCTGTTTTCGCAAACCCAGTGATAACTTCCAACCCGAAACTCTCTAACAATTTTTTTACAATCTCAGATGTTCTAAACTCCTGAAATCCAATTTCTGGATGCATATGAAAATCTCTTCTCCATGAGACTACTTCTTCCTGATATTTCTCAACTTCTGAAACAAGCATATGTTTATTACCTTTCTCTTTTAGTTTTCTTTATCGATAAAGTCTGAAACAATACACAAACATTTTGTTTTGTCTGTCTTTTGTTTGAATTTACGATAACATAGTCGCTCTTCTTTTCAAAGAATTTTATCCATTCTTCCATCTCATTTTCGATGAAACGTTTCAATTTTAATTGCATCTTTCCCCTTACCCTCTTCTTTGTTTTGTTGTATGATAAAGTCAGTTCTTGATTTTACAGATTAGGAGGAGTTACTGTGACAACAATTAAAGATATTGCAAAATACGCTCATGTTTCTATCGGAACTGTATCTAATTATCTTACAAAGGCAAAACCTGTTTCTCAACAAAAAGCATTACAAATTGAACATGCAATTCAGTCTTTGCACTATATTCCAAACCATGCCGCACAAATTCTAAAAAGTCAGAAAAGTCCTGATATCGGAGTCATTCTGCCGACTTTTTATGACCAGTACTATGTAGATATTTTCTACGGTATCCAGAGTTACTTTTCCAGTTCCCGTTTTGTCAATATTTACCTAACAAACAACAACCCGGAAACAGAACAAGCTCACCTCAATCTGCTGCTAGCAAAAAAGGCAGCTGGAATTATCATTGCCAGCTGCCAACCGGATAACTATACCTATTTCCATTCTCATTTTGATACAACAGATATTCCAATCATTGAAATAGACCGAAAAATTAAAGGCTCAAAAAATGATTATATTTCTTTTGACAATAAAACAAGCCTCCGAAATCTCACACTTCAACTATTACGAAAAGGTTACTGTCACATTTTTCTTCTGACCGGTCCTTCTACTTACACAAGTGAAAGCAGTGCTATTCGAGGATATCTAGATGCATTTGAAGAATACGGAAAAATTCCTAAAGAAACCTATATTCACAGCCACTGTTTCAATAAAGAAAGTGCCTTTAAAGCATCTCTATTTCTTCTCTCAAAATACCCTGTTGATGCTATAATCGCCACGTCCGAAACACTGGCACTTGGAATCTGTGAAAGCCTGGAGCTTCTGCAAAATACTGCTCAAAATATTATGGTCTTTTCACTTGGTCAGAATACATGGAATAAACATACAAAGAATCATCTTTTTCATTCTACAGAACGTTCTGCCGTCACACTTGGCGCAAAAGCAGCAGGACTTTTAGATACAAGATTTTCTTCCCCTCAAAAAGGACGAACTTGTATGATTTTACAAGACTCTAATACCTTTTCTATCCCTGAGCAAAAAATATCTCTCGGACCTAAAACACAATCAATTCATGTTCTCATGGTAGAAAACCAGCTATCACGACAGATTCGGAATCTTATATCTGTCTTTGAAAATCAGTCTGGGATTCATGTGGACCTGCACACAGTCTCTCATAAACATATGTTTCAAGAAATTTTGGAACATCATACGCGCTATGATGTATTCACCTTCAATATTTCATGGCTCCATACCCTTATTCAGCATAATATTCTTGCGGAATTAACTTTTCTTATTAACAATGAAATTGATCCATCCATTTATTTAAAAGACAGTATTCATTATTTTGGAGAATATCACCATAAGGTTTACGGCATTCCTTTTATGTACTCGCCTCAGATTTTATATTATCGAAAAGATTTATTTGAAGATCCCTCTCTCTGCGAAAAGTACAAAATACGGTACCATCTATCTCTGCGTCCACCCAGAACCTGGAAAGAATTTCACTATATTGCTGAATTTTTTACAAAAAAATTAAATCCTGATTCTCCAACACTCTACGGTACAATCATTCCCGCAGCCTATAATGAATGTCTGGCTCCTGAATTTTATACAAGGCTCGGCTTCTACCATGCCTCCATTTGGAATGAAAAAAATTTTGTGAACTTTACAGAAAAAAACCTATTGAAAGCTTATTGTGATTTTATCGATGACCTAAAACTGAATACAGAAAAATTTCAAAATACAAACTATATAGAGGCTGCAAAAGAATTTATGGAAGGAAATACTGCTATGATCATCACTTATCCTTCCTATGCAATTGATATGATTGATATCGGAAAAAGTACAATCTCCAACAAAATAGGATATGCATCTATCCCAGGCAAATACTCAACCATGTATGGCCAGAGTCTTGGAATCACCTCCCATTCAAAGAAAAAAGAAGCTTCCTGTAAATTTATCGGGTGGCTGTGCGGAAAATCCATGGGGGAATATATCACCCTACTCTCTGGTCAGTCAATGATTTCCGAAATTTTAGAAGATGATTATATTCTTACTCTGTATCCTTGGCTTCAACTTTTTCCAGAAAATTTTCGGTACTCCAAACCAATGATCACCCCTCACAATCATCGTACAAATATCCACCGAGGTCATATTGATACCATCATCTGTAAGTATATTTACAAAGTATTATCAGGAGAACTTACACCAGAAACAGCTGCTGTCTACACTGAAAAAGAACTTCAGAATCACTTTGAGAACCATGGATTTCCACAATAAATCTGTTTTCCAAAAAAACTCCCCACCTTCCACAGCTTTTCTTTGCCGTTTCCGGTGAGG
>ENA-OROQ01000611-OROQ01000611.1-human-gut-metagenome-genome-assembly--contig:-NODE-611-length-33871-cov-15.3805_pt1 | contig 33871 bp, 23 predicted proteins | sample MGYA00242136_ERZ509062 | MGnify/ENA primary metagenome ERZ509062 (study PRJEB26280, sample SAMEA2338735) | human gut metagenome | biome: human gut; feature: human-associated habitat; material: faeces...
CAGTAATTACGTGGATTTCAGCCACTTCACACGGTATAGCCGTGAATAATCTAGGTACAATACATAAAACAAGAAAAATGGCATGTCTGTTTGAAAATGGATGTGTCATTTTTTACTGCCATCTTCCTGCCAATCTCAAAGTAATGATTCGTACAGTCATAATAAAGAATCTTGTCTGTTTGTCGGCACGAAAAGGGATCAGGACTGTCAAGGGGTTTTTCTTTTATTATAAAAAATATGAATGAACAGAATTACTTGATTGTATCTGACAATATAGGTATAATGAAATACATAAATATAAAAACTTAATTGTCAAATTAGACAGAGAAAGGGGAAAGTATGAAGAAATTAAAAAAGATGTTATCTCTAATGATGGTGTTTAGCTTGGTTTTAGCTATGATGAGTGGACATAAAATTAAAGCTAGTGAACCATTGAAAATAGAGAAATTTGAAGTAGAGAAATCAGAGGTACGATGCGGGGAAAAGATTAAATTAAATGTTGAAATTAGCGGTGCACATAAGACCTATACTATTTATGAGGAGGATATAAATGGAACTAAAAAAACCATAGTAGATAATAGCTATAGTTCTTCTTTAATTTGGACACCTACAGATCCAGGTCAAAAAACACTTTATTTAGAAGTAGAAGACATGAATGGCAATATTGTAACAGCATCAAAAGAGGTTAATGTAAAAAAAGGAATAATTCCAGATATTAATAGGAAATTAGAATATTGCTATGCAACAGGAGATCAATATGCAGGGGTAGATATAGTTATGTGCCTAATGGATTATAATATTCCAGATTTAGCTGATAAGAATTGCAAGGCATCGGTGGAAGAACTTGGAGATAGAAAAGTGATTACATCAATTGATAACAAATTTTACTACGGATGTATAAATTTCTGCGTGACAGATCAAGGCAAAATAGGAGATAGCGCGATTCTTCATGTTACGATCAAGAGTAAATCTTATGAGGATATACATATTAACTATACAATTACGTTGAAGGATCAAGAAGAAATCTTCCCGGATGAAGAAAGTCAGCCAGCAATTGAAGGTAACGATACTTTAATATATGGACAAAAATTAGGCGAATTGAAACTAAATTCAGAATCTGCATTCTTTTTACCTAAAGGGGGAATGACATATATTGATGGAATATTAAAATTTGAAAATGAAAATGAAATTTTGCCAGTAGGAACACAAGATGCTAAATATGTTTTTATACCGGATAATAAGGAATATAAAGAATATCATGGAACAGTAAAAGTTAAAATAAAAAAAGCTACTCCAACTTTAAATGATATAAAAGTAGGAATGATTGCATATGCTGATAAAAAAACACTAGATAATGTGAAGTTAAAAACCGGAAAAGCAGTGGTAATGTATGATGGAAAAGAAAAAGAAATTTCAGGAAATTGGAAATGGAAAAATCCAGAACAAAATTTAGAAGTTGGATTAAAGAAATATTCAATTATTTTTACACCTGACGATACAGAAAATTATGAAACTGTAGAGGGAGAAGTTGATGTTAAAGGAATAGCAGGGACATTAAAAGTATATTTAAAAAATAACGAATCAATAATTAAACAATTAAAAGATGGAGATATGGTCAAAGAAATCGCTTTTATTGAGAATAAGATAAATTTTGTTAACGAAGATGGAGAAAAAGTAAATGGTACGATTCAGTGGGAAGAGCCCAATAAAATTTTGACAGAAGGAAAACAGCAAGTAAAATATATATTTATACCAGAAAATAAAGATTATCAAAGTTACAATGGTACAATAGAAGTTCAAGTTAATAAAGAGGCACCAAAGATTGAAGAAATAAAGCCAGAACCTATCAAAGTTATCAAGGTAAAAGATGAGAATAATGTAAAAGTAAATCAAACAACCATCACAAACGGAATTACCTATAAAATTACCAAAATAGTAAACAAAAAGAATGCAGAAGTAAAAATCACAAAGCTAGATAAAAAGAAAACATCAATTACAATCCCGGATTACGTAACAATCAAAGGTGTAAAATGCAAAGTTGTATCTGTGGAAAAGAGAGCTCTATACAAAGGAACAAAATTAAAGAAGGTTACGATCGGAAAGAACGTTCAGATCATAGCAGACAACGCTTTCTATGGATGCAAGAACCTAAAATCAATCATGATTAAATCTAGTGCCTTAAAGAAAGTAGGAAAAAACGCAATTAAGGGAATCCACAAGAAAGCAACGATCAAAGTTCCAAAGAAACAATACAAAAAATATAAGAAACTGTTTAGCAAGAAGACAGGATTCAAGAAACCAATGAAAATAAAGAAATAAGAAAACGATGAAAATCAAAAAAAGATGTGTTAGGACATCTTGATCAATTGCCGATAAAAGGGAAGCAGGTCATCGGTATCTTATCCGTAATTTTAATGATCAGCATCAGCTTGATTGTATGCCATCAGGAGTTAAAGAAAGAGAATATCGAGTAGAAGAAACAGAGATTCCAAAACATATGGAAGATACAGATCTTTCATTTTTAGATGACTTGCTTCTATGGTCAGAAAAGTTACCAAAAGAAATCAAAAAGACAAACAAGAGATCATGAAAAAATGATCTTTTGTTTGTGCAGATATGTGCTATTGTGCGTTTATAATAAAAGTGTTAAAATTATACAATATAATAGACTTTTTAAAACGGAGGGAGTATATGAAGAAGCAAATGAAAAAGACGCTTTCCATGATTCTTACATTGGCAATGATTCTTACATTGATCAATGGATATCATAGCAAAGTAGTAAAAGCAGCAGTGAAGACACAGTGTACAACTTACAACGGAAACAACATAGGAGCACAAGATTACACTGGAAAACAATCAAATTACTATCCAGGACCAATGAAATCATATCTTGTAGCACAAAAAGATGGCACTTTTATGCGAGTGCAATATGGAAGTCAGATAGAAGGGTTATTAGTAGAATATTATGATAAAGATTATAATATCACTGATACGAAGATGATACAGCAAGAATTACCAATTTTCGGCGGATTCTATGCAACGGATAGTAATTATTATGTTGTGACAGGACAAAAGAACACAGAAGAAAATAATAATGTAGAAGTATATCGAATCACAAAGTATGATAAACAGTGGAATCGAATAAATACAGCATCATTAAAGGGAGCTAATACGACAACTCCTTTTGATGCAGGATCATGTAGGATGGATATGTCAGGAAAATATCTATTAATAAGAACTTGTCATGAAATGTATAAATATACAGATGGAAAGATTCATCAGGCTAATGTTACAATTCAGATAGATACTGATACAATGAATGTTACAGATTCACATACTAAGATTAGTAACATTAATGAAGGATATGTAAGTCATTCTTTCAATCAGTTTATCAAAGTAGAAGATGGGCATATTATTTCTGTGGATCACGGAGATGCAAATCCAAGATCAATCATTTTATTAAAATATCAAACAGATATTTCAGAAGGAAAATTTACACCAGATTATTATCAAACGCCATGTATACAGGTTCCAGTTCTCGAATTCAAATACTTGAAAGATAAAGATCATAAAAATCCAACAGGAGCAAGTGTCGGTGGTTTTGAAATTTCAGATGATCATTATTTAGTAGCAGGTAATAATGTAAAACTAGATAAAAATTTTGATTCTTATAACACAAGAAATATTTTTGTAGCAGCAGTAGATAAATCCACTTCAGAAGCAAAAACAACTTATCTAACAAATTACAATGAAGGAGAAGAAACAACAACAACTCCACAGTTGGTAAAAATCTCAGAAACCAGATTTATGGTCTTATGGACAAAAGGAGATCAGGTTTATTATACATTAGTAAACAATAAAGGGGAGAAAATTGGAGAAATCCATAACTTTAAAGGAAATCTCGCTGATTGTCAGCCAGTAGTTTCAGGAAACAAAGTTGTCTGGTATACATGGAAAAATGAAGAAGTTGTTTTCTATGATATCAATACAAATAATTTATCAGATCATAATGTAACAGAAATTCATAATGGACATCAATATGTATATGATCCGAGTGCGGATACAGCAGATACGATTACATTTAAATGTAGTCAATGTGGTATTACAAGGACAGAAAAGAAGATTACATTAACAAGTATAACATGGTCAAGTAGTGAAGATACGGAAGGGTGGTATTGGTCTAAAGGAAATGAATGGAATCAAAAAGTAGGAACAAAGATGACATCATGGATTAAATATACGCCACAAGATTCTGATGCCAATAAAGAATTAGAAGTTACTTCTACAAATGAAGATGTAATATCAATTGAAAAAGACAGTGGAATAGATATTAACTTAGTTGCAAATAAAGCAGGTACGTCAATCATTACAATTAAACCAAAATATAATCCTAAAAATGCATTTACATATACGATTACAGCCTACGATCCATTAATATTTGCTAATTTCGAAGCATCAAATACAACACCACAATTAGATGAAAAAGTCACACTATTTGCAAAGGCAGAAGGTGGAGCAGGAACATTACAATATAGGTTTTATGAAAAAGATAGTGAAGGAAAAGAGACAACCATTCAGAAGTATTCTAATAAAGCTACATGTGAGTGGACACCATCAACACTTGGGAAACGAACATTATATGTAGAGGTTAAAGATGCAGAGAAAAATGTAGAACAAAAGACTATAGAAAACGTCACAGTAATCAAGAAACGAGCCCCAAAGATCAATGACCTGGAAAAATCTTATTGTTACACAATAGGTGCAGACAATCAGAAAATAGATTTAAATGACTATCTTCCTGAAGATATAAAGAATTCAACATATGAAGCTAAAATCATGAATCCATCAAGAAAGATCGTAACCGAAGCAAACAAAGAAAATAAAACATATAGCTATAATGTAAGTAAAGATGGTCAGGTAGGAGATCAGGCAAAAATTCAGTTTACAGTGCGGAGTGATAACTATGAAGATATCACATTCAATGTAAATATCGCACTATCAGATAAGTTAACAGTAACTCCAAAAACAGGAAATGAACCTGCAATCGAAGGAAGTAATGAATTAATTTACGGACAGAAAATTTCAACATTGAAATTAAACACATCAGAAGCAAAATTCATAGCAGAAGATGGAACAGAAGTAACAGGAACTTTAAAATTTAGTGGACTAGATAAGATTCCAGATGCAGGAACAAAAACAGCTCAATATACATTTACGCCAGATAAAGCTCAATATAAGACATATACAGGAACAGTAGCAATTTCTGTACAAAAAGCGACACCAAAATTAAGTGAAGTAACAGTGGATGATACTTTATTTGCTAGTGGAAAATGTTTTAAAGATCTTACGATTCATCCTGGAAAGGCAACAGTAACTTATGATGGAGAAGAAAAAGAAATTCAAGGAAGCTGGACGTTTGAAAATCCAGAGAAGAAATTAGATCTTGGAACAAACCAAGTAATTGTTGTATTTATACCAGAGGATACAAACAATTATGAGAAAGTTCAAAAAACAATAAATATTGTTGCTAATATCAAGTTTCAAGTATCAAAAACAGAAGCAGTTTGTGGAGATACAATTGAATTAAAGATTGATCCAGAAACAGTAAACCCGAAATACAATGATACTTACAGATTCTATTATGTAAATGAAGGTGGACAAGAAATCACCATTCAGAGTTCATCTGAAACAGAATATAAATGGATACCAACCAAGGCTGGAAAATATACAGTTTATGCAGAAATTCAAGGAAGCAACTGCAAAGCGAAGGTAGAAAATGTTAATATTAAAAAAGCAAAAGCGAACAAGATAGAAGATACTACAAAAGAATATCCATATACTACAGGATATGAGTTGGAGGAAATTAATCTAAAAGAATTATTACCAGATGATATTAAGATTAAGGATAAACGAGCAGAAATTCAGGATTTAAACCATATTTTAAATTTCGGTGCATTTTATGGAGACAACACATATAAATATAGTTTAAATCGAAGCGGAAGTATTGGAGATACAGCAACAATTCAATTTACAATAAAAAGTGATAATTATGAAGACATTACTTTCACAAGAACGATCAAGCTAAGAGATCAGATAGAAATTGAACCAAAAGAAGCATTAACGAAGGATATTTTTAATAAAGACAGTTTGACGTATGGAGAAACGATTTCTAATCTTGCATTTAAATCAAGGAGAATTTCTGTGGAGACAAAAGAAGCAGGCACACTTTCTGGAACATTAAAATTTAAAAATCCAGATGATATGCCAGATGTTGGTCTACAGAAAGTAGAATATATCTTTACACCAGACAATGAAAAATATAAAGCCTATGTAGGTACTATAGAAGTTAATGTAAAAAAACAAAAACCAACGTTAACAAGTGCATACTTTAAAACAAGTAAATATGATCCACAAAAAATGATAAAAGATGCAAAACTAGTGAAAATAGCATTAGTATGGCTTGGGGATCACAATGGCTCAGTTTCAGGGACATGGAAAATAAAAAATGAAGATCAAAAATTACCATTAGGAAAATCAACCGTAGAGGTAGAATTTACACCAGATGATATAATGCATTATGAAACTGTAATAGATACATTCAATATTGAAACATTGATAGAACTAAAAACAGATTTACAAAGTGATGAAGTAAAAGTAGGAGATAAGATCTGTTTATCTGCAGATCCAGAGGCTGAAAATCTTCAATACAAATTCTACCTAAAAGGTGCAAATGACAATGTAGAAACAATTCGTGATTACGCATCAGATGCAGATTGTGAATGGGCACCAGACAAAGAAGGAACTTACACAGTTTATGTTGAGGCAAAGGACGAAGAAGGCAATATAGCAACAGCTCATACTGAAGAGATTACGGTAAACAAAAAAGAAGAAGTAAATCCACCAAAAAAAGATCCACAACAGGAAAATCCAGGATCAACAGAGCAACAGCCAACAACAGAGGAACCAAGTAAACAACAGCCAACAACACAAAAACCAGAAAACAGTACAAGCATAAAAACAAACATGACGGCTAATGTAAATGGAGTTTCTTACAAAGTTACAAAAGTAGAGAATGCTAATAATGCACAAGTAAGCATCACAAAGCTAGATAAAAAGAAAACATCAATCACAATTCCAGATTACATAATGATCAAAGGTATAAAATGCAAAGTCACATCCATTGAAAAGAAAGCATTATACAAAGGTAAAAAACTAAAGAAGATCACGATCGGAAAGAATGTTCAGATTATAGCAGATAATGCATTTAACGGATGCAAGAATCTAAAATCTATTACGATCAAATCAACAGTTTTAAAGAAAGTTGGAAAAAATGCGATCAAAGCTATTTACAAGAAAGCCACGATCAAAGTTCCAAAGAAACAATACAAAAAATATAAGAAACTGTTTAGTAAGAAAACAGGATTCAAGAAGTCTATGAAGATTAAAAAATAAAATCAACCAATGGGGATATTTGAAAATTATTATCAAGTATCCCCATTGATTTTTTCTTACCAATCTAGTATGATAAATACCAGTTAGACAACACTAACTAAAACGTGAATGAATCATGTGGACTCCTCGATTGAGATCAACACCTGCAACAAAACGATCTCAAACTGGAAGCTTACCCTTCTTCCAGCGAGGAGTACTGCTATGTAAAGGGAAAGGAGTTACATTCGAAATGAATTATTTAGAAATTGAAAAGGTAGTCGGAAGAGAAATCCTAGATTCCAGAGGAAATCCAACAGTAGAAGCTGAGATCACATTAGTTGATGGAACAGTTGCAAGAGGAACAGCTCCAAGTGGTGCATCTACAGGAGAATTCGAAGCACTGGAATTAAGAGACGGAGATAAAGAAAGATATTTAGGAAAAGGTGTTACAAAAGCCGTAGAAAATATCAATACAAAGATCAGTGAAGTAATCATCGGATTAGATGCTTCTGATACATATGCAGTAGATAAAGCAATGATCGATGCAGATGGAACAGCTGATAAATCAAACTTCGGAGCAAATGCAATCTTAGCTGTATCGATCGCAGCAGCAAGAGCAGCAGCTACATCTCTTGAAGTACCTCTATACAGATTCTTAGGAGGAGTATCTGGAAACAGACTTCCAGTACCAATGATGAACATCGTAAATGGTGGATGTCATGCATTATCATCAGGACTTGATGTACAGGAATTCATGATCATGCCAGTCGGAGCGCCATCATTTAAAGAATGTTTAAGATGGTGTGCAGAAGTATTCCACGCATTAGCAGCAATCTTAAAAGAAAGAGGACTTGCTACATCCGTAGGTGATGAAGGTGGATTCGCACCAGCATTAAAATCAGATGAAGAAGCCATCGAAACAATCTTAGAAGCAGTGAAAAAGGCAGGATACGAGCCGGGAAAAGACTTCAAGATCGCTATGGACGCTGCCTCTTCAGAATGGAAGAGTGAAAAAGGTAAAGGATATTACAAACTGCCAAAAGCTGGAACAGAATATACAGCCGAAGAACTGATCGAGCACTGGGCGGCATTATGTGAGAAATACCCAATCATCTCTATCGAAGACGGATTAGATGAAGAAGACTGGGAAGGATGGAAGAAACTGACAGAAAGACTTGGAGATAAAGTACAGTTAGTAGGAGATGACTTATTTGTAACAAATACAGAAAGACTTTCCAAAGGAATCGAAATGGGAGCAGGAAACTCTATCCTGATCAAATTAAACCAGATCGGATCTATCTCTGAAACATTAGAAGCGATCAAGATGGCACACAAAGCTGGATACACAGCTGTAACATCTCATCGTTCTGGAGAAACAGCAGATACAACGATCGCAGACCTAGCTGTTGCATTAAATACATGTCAGATCAAGACAGGAGCACCTTCAAGATCAGAACGTGTAGCAAAATACAACCAGTTATTAAGAATCGAAGAAGCTTTAGGAGACAGTGCAGTATATCCTGGAATCAAAGCCTTCAACGTAAAATAATTAAATAAGAACACAAATATAAAAATGTAAATAATAGCCCTTTTAAGTCTCTGGATTTAGTATCCAGAGGCTTTTTTCTTATATTTTCTATAAGAAAATATAAGAGAATATGTTATAATAGAAAGCACTTATTTGGATAGAAATGAAGAGATTAAGGAAAATAAATGAGAATGGATAAAATTATAATAGAACAAACAGGAATCAAACAACAAGTGATCAATGAGATCTGTGAATTAGCTCAAAAATATAATGTAGAACAAGTCCTTTTATTTGGTTCACGTTCGAGGGGAGATTACAAAAGAACAAGTGATATCGATCTGGCAGTGAAAGGCGGAGATATCGATCGTTTTGCATTAGATGTTGATGAAGAAACAACAACATTATTAGAGTATGATATTGTAGATTTAGATGAACCTATGCAGACAGAACTGCTAGAATCCATACAAAAGGAGGGAAAGATCATTTATGAAAAAATATGAAAACTTTTGTCAGGCATTAATTAATATGAAAGATATTTATAATTATGAAGAGCCTTATGATAACGTAGTGTTAACAGGTTTGGTAGGATTATATGAAATCACATTTGAACAGTCATGGAAGATGATGAAAGAAATCTTACAAAATCATGGATACGAGGAAGGTGCAACAGGGTCACCGAAGATTATTCTAAAAACAGCATATAAAGCTGGAATGATCAAAGATGAAGATTTGTGGTTAAAAGCATTAAGAGAAAGAAATAATGTGACACATTCTTATAATCAGAATATCGCATTATCAATTATTTCACAGGCAAAAGAAAAATTTTATGATATGTTTTGTCAGTTGAAAAAAGAAGTAGATGAAAATTGGATATAACAAAACAAATCCGGCATGCATAATCTGCAGATGCCGGATTTATTATTATCAAATATGTACTACGGATATCCTATCCCCAGACTTCCTCAGCAATTTCCTTAATCAGAGACATCTTCTTCCACTGATCTTCATCAGTTAAGATATTTCCTTCTTCTGTAGATGAGAAACCACACTGAGGACTTAAGCAAAGCTGGTCAAGTGCAACATACTGAGCAGCCTCTTTAATACGTTCTTTAATCTCAGTTTTATCTTCAAGTTCTGGATCTTTAGAAGTAACAAGACCTAACACAACCTTCTGGTCTTTGATAAAACGTAATGGTTTGAAATCACCGGAACGGTCACTATCATACTCTAAGAAGAAACCATCGATCTTACATCCGCCGAATAAAGTCTCAGCTACTGGTTCATATCCACCAGAAGAGAACCATGTAGAACGGAAGTTACCACGGCAGATATGCATTGTAATTGTCATATCCTCAGGTTTAGCTTCTAAAGCTTCGTTGATCATTTTTACATAATTCTTAGCAATCTGGTCAAGGTCAAGACCACGGCTTGCGTAATCGTCGCGTTTATTTTGATCACAGAATTCACCCCAAGATGTATCATCAAACTGTAAATAACGGCATCCACGAGCGTAGAATGCTTTGATCGCTTTCTGATAAGCAAGAGCAATCTCATGATACAGATCATCTTCGTTTTTATAACGATCGATCGCTTTATAAGTTTCGCTTCCACGAACACAACAGATCAGATGAAGCATTGCAGGAGAAGGAATTGTCATCTTGCAGTCAACATCTCCAGCAATTTCTTTTAAGTAAGAGAAATGATCTAAGAATTCACTGTTTTCATCAAAATCAATTTTGTCAACAATCTCAAGAGTTGCGGCTTTTGGCTGATGTCCCTTAAAAGCAACAGACCAGTGATCAGCTTTGATCTCCTCGACTCCGACTAAAGAAGCAAGGAAATCAAGATGCCAATAGCGACGTCTTAACTCTCCGTCAGTAACTGCTTTTAATCCAATAGCTTTCTCTTTTTCAACTAACTCTTTGATCGCTTTATCTTCAACTTCACGCAACTGGTCTGCAGATAAAGTTCCTTCTGCATATTCAGCACGTGCATCTTTTAAATAATCTGGTCTTAAAAAACTACCAACAATATCATATCTGTATGGTCTCATAAATCTATCCTTTCTATTTATATAAGTCTAGTAATTTTCTATTGATAAGCTATACAATAACAGATAGAATAAGGCTTGTGAAATACATAAAAATAATAGTTTGCCATAACTTTAAGTTATAATGATAAAAATTTTCAGATAATTGTGTCTTTCTTTTAACAATAATTGTATGCAATATACGGACAAAGTCATCGTTAAGAAAATGTTAATTGTACAATTTTAAAAAAATTGCATATTTTTTGTACTTTTCTTTAAGCATTGTAGAGAAAAAAGAAAATATTTGTTATAATGCACATAGATAAAAAAATAACAATATCTAGGGTGTTTTAGTTAAGTGTTTTTTAAGGAAGGGTAAACTATTATGTATGATGTAACAAGCATTCAGAATCTGAAAAAAGATGTACTGTATTTCGTAGCAAAGGCATCGTTTGAAGGGACTTTAGAAGAAGAAAGAGATCTGATCCCAGAGAAGATGATCAAAGGACCAGAACCAACATTCCGTTGCTGCATCTACAAAGAAAGAGAAATCGTAAGACAGAGAATTCGTTTAGCAGAAGGTAAAGCTCCAGGAGCAGAAGACGATGGAAATATCGTGCAGGTAATTAAATCAGCATGTGCTGACTGTCCGATCTCAAGCTATGTTGTAACAAACAACTGTCAGAATTGTCTTGGAAAAGACTGTATCAAAGCATGTCGTTTCGGAGCGATCGAACCAGGACATACAAGATCAAGAATCGACCCTCAGAAATGTAAGGAATGTGGTATGTGTGCAAAAGCCTGTCCATACAATGCGATCGCTCATGTATCAAGACCATGTAAAGACAGCTGTCCAGTAGATGCAATTTCTTATGATGAGTATGGAGTATCAGTGATCGATGAAGAAAAATGTATCCGTTGTGGACAGTGTGCAGCAAAATGTCCATTCGGTGCGATCGGAACAAAGACATGGATCACAAACGTTATCGCAGACTTGAAAGCAGGTAAGAAAGTCTACGCGATTCTTGCCCCAGCAACAGAAGGACAGTTTGGTAAAGATATTACAATGGAAAGCTGGAGACAGGCAGTAAAGAAAGTTGGATTTGAAGATCTGATCGAAGCAGGTTTAGGTGGAGATATGACAACATGCAGCGAAGCAGAAGAATGGTTAGAAGCTTACAGAAACGGTGAGAAGAAAACAACTTCATGCTGTCCAGGATTCGTAAACATGATTCGCAAACATTATCCAGATCTTGCAGATATGATTTCTACAACAGTATCTCCAATGTGTGCAGTATCAAGAATGATCAAAGCAAAAGATCCAGATGCAGTTACAGTATTTGTTGGACCATGTGTAGCCAAGAAATCAGAAGTGGCAGACCAGAAGATCGAAGGAAATGCAGATTATGCATTAAACTACAACGAGATCTTAGCAATTATGAAAGCAAAAGACGTAGAATTAGAACCAGCAGAGAATACATATCAGGATTCTACGATCTTCGGTAAATTCTATGGAAACTCTGGTGGAGTAACAGATTCTGTATTAGAATACATGAAAGAGACAGAACAGAACGAAGATATCAAAGTATGCAAAGCTAACGGTGCAGCAGAATGTAAGAAAGCCTTAATGTTCTTACAGAGAGGAAGATTACCAGAAGACTTCATCGAAGGTATGGCATGCGAAGGCGGATGCGTTGGTGGACCAAGCCGTAACGAAGAGATCATCAAAGCTCGTAAAGTCAGAGAAACAATGATCAAATCCGCAGATGATCGCAAGATCACAGACAACTTAAAACGTTATGATATGGATAGCTTCTCAATGCATAGATAATTAGAGTTGCAGGAAGCATCCAAAGAGATGATAAAGAATCCCTGGAGCAAGATTGAAGTTTTGTTTCGGGGATTTTTGTATCTGAAAAGAAATTGTATTAAAAATAGTAACTATTACTACTAGATATTTTGGTAAAACTATGTTATAGTAAGAAAAGTTGAAAAAAGCAAAATGAATTTAATTTTGGAGGTAAGACAATGAAAGATATTAAAGTTACAGATTCAGTAAAATATATTGGTGTAGACGATCATGACATTGACTTATTTGAGAGCCAGTATGTAGTACCAAATGGTGTTTCTTATAACTCTTATGTGATCTTAGATGAGAAAGTAGCCGTTATGGATACTGTGGATGCACGCAAGACAGATGAATGGCTTGCAAACTTAGAAGAAGCATTAGATGGAAGAAGCGTAGATTACATTGTAGTATCTCATATGGAACCAGACCATGCTGCAAGCTTACAGGTATTAGCAGAAAAATATCCAGAAGCTCAGGTTGTGGGAAATGTAAAGACATTTAACATGATCCCTCAGTTCTTTACATTTGATCTAGAAGGACGTAAAGTCGTAGTAAAAGAAGGAGATACATTATCTCTTGGATCTCATACATTACAGTTCGTTATGGCACCAATGGTTCACTGGCCAGAAGTTATGGTAGCATATGAAACATCAGAGAAAATCTTATTCTCAGCAGATGGATTTGGTAAATTCGGAGCTTTAGATGCAGATGAAGATTGGGCATGTGAAGCAAGACGTTATTATTTCAATATCTGTGGTAAATACGGAGTACAGGTACAGAATCTCTTAAAGAAAGTCGCAGGATTAGATATTGAAATCATTTGTCCATTACACGGACCAATTTTAAAAGAAAACCTTGGATATTATATTGGATTATACGACACATGGAGCAAATATGAGCCAGAGAACGAAGGAATCCTGATCGCATACGCATCTATCCATGGAAATACAGCAGCTGCAGCAAAGAAATTAGCAGAAATCTTAGAAGCAAAAGGAGCTCCAAAAGTTGTAGTAGCAGACCTTTCCAGAGATGATATGGCAGAAGTGATCGAAGATGCATTCCGCTATGACAGACTGGTACTGGCAGCAGCAACATACGATGCAGGAATCTTTCCATGCATGGAAGACTTTTTACACCACTTAAAAGCTAAGAACTATCAGAAACGTAAAGTTGCATTTATGGAAAATGGATCATGGGCACCAATGGCAGCAAAAATCATGAAAGGTATCGTAGAAGGATTTAAGAATATCGAGATGGTAGATCCAGTTGTAACGATCAAATCTACGATGAATGATGAGAATATTAAGACTATGGAAGAATTAGCTGATAATTTACTGTAAATTTTAAATTTGTAAGTTGGCCAACTGTAGTCTTTCAGTATATGATAAAAAATAAATAAGCAACCGAAAACGCAGCGGTGGAATTTTGCTCACATTTTGAACAAATCGCTTATCCGCCCAATTTCCTACGAGAACTCGCTCTGAAGTTTTGTTTCAGACAAAAGTCTTTGAAGCTCAGACACTCGTCCAATTGGGCTGCGAATTTGTTCAAAATATGGCAAAATTCCAATGCTGCGTTTTCGGTTGCTTATTTATTTTTTATCATATACCTGAAGTCTAAAGTGTGGACAATTACAAGATTGAAAAATTCAAGTGGTGTGTATGGAGGACAGTATTGATTGTAAAATAGGGGATTTTTAAACAGAAGGTAATGTTATTATGCGTCATCATAAACATTCCAACAAATCGATGCTGTTTAAGCCCTTTCATCTTCTGTCAACGAATCCAAAACTTATCAGCCAATACCGTTTAATATACACACTGTATAGTGGTTTGAATCACGTAAATTATTTGAATATTATAAAAAAAGATCATGTGTCGGCAACCGTACGGACACGTCTGCACTTAGCGAGTGGATGGTCATTAGACCATTCAGGAGCTTAGTACAGCTACGTGGGAGTCCGAACGCGAGTGGGTTGCAGACACATGATCTCTTTTTATAATATTCCACCAATAATTTCCGTCTTCAAACTACAAATTACAATTTACAGCCAGTCGTAGTATCAACAATATTCATCAATTGTTCTCCTTCCAGATACCTTTGCAGGTTTCCAGCTATAATATCTACGATTCGATATAAAGTTGCAGGATGGTGAAAATCTCCGGCTACGTGTGGAGTTATGATCACATTTTCTACGTTCCATAATTTATGTTGCGTCTGCAGCGGTTCTGGGTCTGTAACATCCAGTCCTGCTCCATAAATCTGTCCTTGGATCAATGCTTCGCAAAGATCCTCTGTATTAACTGCACTACCTCTTCCTGCATTTAGTAAGATTGAGGTGTTCTTCATTTTTTCAAAACGATCTTTATTGAAGATATTTCGTGTTGCTTTAGAATCTGGAAGTACAGATAATACAACATCTGCTTTGGGCAGCAATTTATCCAGATCATCCATGGTATGGAGTTCATCGATATCTTGAGGTACCTGCCCTGGTCTTCGTTTGATTCCGATGATATGGTAGTCAAAATTTTTCATTAATCTTGCAAAGTATAATCCAATGTCACCGAGTCCCACGATCAGAAGTGTTCCTCCGCATAAGGACATGACACCTCCTTCATCTTGCCATTCACATTGATTTTGGTTATCTCTGTATAGATGTAATTTCTTTTGCAGGGAAAATAAGACTGCCAGCATATGTTCTGCAACGCTTGGTCCATAGGCCCCTGTAGCATTCGTCAATATTACATCTTCAGGAAGCACGCCTTTCTTCACATAAGGATCAGCCCCTGCTGAATTAAGCTGCAGCCATTCTAAGTTTTTTGCTTCCTGTAAGTAAAATGGATCTACATTTCCAATGATCACATTTGCTTCCTGTACCATTTCCTGAGTTACATTATCGTATGAACTGTATATAAATTTATTGCCTTGAGAATGTTGTTCTAATGTTTTTTTATGTTCGTCTTTTACTGGCATAACAACCAGAATGTTTTTATCTTTTTTCATTGAATTACTTAATATCCTCCTGTTTATTTTATACTATTGTAACGCAAGAGTTATAGAAAGAAAACCCATAGAAATTAAATTTCAGGAGTTTTCAAAGAACAATTCATATAGACAAATTTTGTATACATGCCGTATAATAAGAATTATACAAAAATAATAGGAAAAGGAAATATCAGTATGAACGATTTTAAATATGTATTTGGTCCAATTCCATCCAGAAGACTAGGAAGATCCTTAGGTATCAGTCCACTGCCTAAGAAGACATGTAACTATTCCTGCATCTACTGTCAATTAGGAAGAACCGATAAAATGACAAATAAACGTCAGGAATTTTATAAAACAGAAGATATCATAGCGGAATTTAAACAGTATCTCAAAGACTCTGATAAATTTGATATCGTAACGGTCGTTGGAGAAGGAGAACCTACTTTAGCAGCAAATCTTGGTGAATTAGTAGTTGCTCTGAAAGCATTAACAGACAAGCCAGTCGCAGTGATCACAAATGGTGCGTTGCTTTCTGATCCACAAGTCAGAGAAGAATTATGCCATGCTGATATGGTATTGCCATCTCTGGATGCTTATAACCAGGAAATTTCCAAGAAGATCGACCGACCTTATGGAACGATCAAATTTGAAGAAGAATTTGAAGGTCTCAAAAAGTTCACTCACATGTATGAAGGAGAACTTTGGTTGGAGATCATGCTAGTTGATGGGATCAACGATGATGAGCAGTCTATTCTTAAGTTTCAAGAATTATTAAAAGAATTAAAATATGACAGACTATACTTAAATACACCAGTTCGTCCGCCAGCAGAAGCAGATGTGAATGTCGTATCTGAAGAACGCATGCGATATGCGGTTGAGACACTTGGTGGTATTTCGATTGAGATGATGAGTTCTGGTGCATTTTTCAGTGAAATTGAAGATGACTATGAAGCGGTTAAATCCATTATCGGAAGACATCCTATGAATCAGTTTGAAGTACGAGGATTCTTAGAAAGCAGAGATGTGAAAGATCCAGAAGCGATGATGGAACAGATGAAAAAAGATGAAGCGATCCATGTGATCGATTACAAAGGAATCCTGACGTTCCGTTTAAAATAGTACAATGATCGGATTATAAAAAGGAGAAACAAAATGAAGCATAGTGTAAAAAGAGTGGCAGCAATTCATGATCTGTCTGGTTTTGGAAGAGCTTCGTTGACAGCAATCATTCCCATCCTTTCATCCATGGGAGTGCAGGTCTGTCCATTGCCGACAGCGATCCTTTCTAATCATACTGGGGGATTTGATACCTTTAGTTTTGTAGACTTTACAGATCATATGCAGGACTATATCGATCATTGGAAAGAGCTAAATATCGATTTTGACTGTATTTATTCTGGATTTTTAGGATCTGAACGTCAGATAGAGATCGTTTCTGGATTTATTGATGATTTTGGAACAGAGGATAATATGGTTGTGATCGATCCAGTCCTTGGAGATAATGGAAACTTGTATTCAACGATGGATCAAGGATTAGTTGAAGGAATGAAACGTCTGGTAACAAAAGCTGACATTATCACACCAAACTTTACCGAAGTAAGTCTCTTGTTGGGGGAAGAATACAAACAGACAACAACCGATGAAGAAATCAAAGAATGGGTAAAACGTTTGTCTGATATGGGACCGGATATCATTGTTGTGACAAGTGTTCCAGATAAAGAGAAAGATAAAGATTCTAATGTGATCGCTTACGATAGAACTTGTGATACATATTGGAAGATAAAATGCCGTTATATCCCAACATTTTATCCGGGAACAGGAGATGCTTATACTTCTGTTATGATAGGAAGCCTGTTAGACGGAGACAGTCTGCCAATCGCACTGGATAAGGGTGTGCAGTTTATCACACAGGCAATCAAAGCAAGTTATGGATTTGATTATCCAAACAGAGAAGGAGTATTGCTTGAGAGAGTATTGGAAGTATTGAAAATGCCGGTAGTTTTAGGTGGGTATGAAATGATCTGATATCGAAAGCTAAAAAAGGAGGTGTCTGACATGTTTTATTTACTAGACCCAGAAAAATGGGAACGACAGAAACATTTTGAATATTATATGCAGATGATACCATGCGGTTATACTGTTACAGTACGTCTAGATGTGGAAAATCTGTATCAGCAGGTCAAAAAATGTGGATTAAAGTTTTATCCGGCATTTATTTACTGCACAGGAAAAGTTGTCAATGAGAAAAGAGAATTTAAAATGGGAGTCGATCAGGAAGGAAGACCTGGTTACTTTGATGTGATGCATCCAAACTTTACGATCTTTCACAAAGATGATCATACATTTTCAGACATCTGGTCTTATTATGATGATGATTTTCAGACATGCTATCAAAACATTATAAATGATATGGAAACATACAAAGATGTCAAAGGACCCAAAGGAAAAGAAGGGCAGCCGCCAAACTTCTTTTGTATCTCCTGTGTGCCATGGATGGATTTCACAGGCTACAGCACATGGGTGCCAACCGGAAGACCAAATCTATTTCCGATCATTACATTTGGAAAATATGTGGAAGAAGAGGGCAGAAGAAAGTTGTCTGCTGCTTTGACGATATCTCATGCATCCGCAGATGGATATCATGCTAGTATGTTCTTTGAAAGACTGCAGGAAGTATTAGATGAGTTTGTAATTGAAAAAAATAAATAAGATAAGTAAAACAGGAATCATTAATACAAAAAGCACTATCATAATCGATGGTGCTTTTTATATTTAATGGGGTAGAGAGGGGTGGTTATAAAATTATTTCCCTTGCAAAAATCCAGCCGAAGTAGAAGCAGACAATTTCTCCAACAAAGAAGAAACTTCCTCTTCGGACTCCTGAAATCCACCCGTGATCCACTGACGGATCACGGCCATGCACCCACTCACAATATAAATATGCAAAGAAGACAAGGTTTCTGCATCATAATCAGGCCGGCGGTTCTGCCACATTGGCATGGTCCAGCGCTGCGTGGCAAGCAGAAGTTTATTCTGGAATCCAGGATCACCATGGTCCGAGAACAACAATCTTATCAATTGTTTATGCTCACTGATATAAAAGATAATAGAATTCATCAATTGAGAAATCGAATTTTCCTTTTCGAACTGGATCATATCTTCTTCCAGCGTATTTAAAATCTCATCTTCTATAGACTCTAGAAGATCCATCGGGTTGGAATAATAAGTATAAAATGTACTGCGGTTAATATCCGATTTCTCACACAAGCGGGAAACGGATATTTTCTGTATCGGCTGTTCTTTTAATAAATAAAGCAGGCTCTCTCTGAGCGCACGTTTCGTCTTTAAAATACGACGATCAGTTTTCTTCTCTACCATATCAAAAACTCCTTTAAAATCATATAAAAAAGATAATCTACAAAACAATGAAAAATGTTCGATAACCACCAAAAACACTATTTTGGTGGTTGTTGTATACACATACATTTATTATAATATACATATGAATGAAAAACAACAGTTGTATGATAAAAGGAGGCACAAACATGAACCGGCAAGATTTTTATGATGGAAAATTATTTGATGCATATCGTTATATGGGTGCGCACAAAGACGGTGATAAGATCCGTTTTGTAACTTACGCACCAAGAGCCTCCAGGATATCGATCATTGGGGAGTTTAATGACTGGAATGAAGAATTTATGGAACAAGACGCACAAAGTGGTTTCTTTTTATTCTACTCTGACAAAGCTAAAGAAGGTCAGATGTACAAATACTGTATCTACGGACCAGATGGAAACCGGCAGGAACATTGTGATCCCTATGGATTTGAGATGGAACTAAGACCGGGGGCATGTTCTATTATCAGAGATATCACAACATACAGATTCAATGACAGATCATGGATGCAGATGAGAAGTGTCGGAATGGAAGATGCCATCAATATCTATGAGATGCATATGGGTTCATGGAGAATGAATAAGAAAGATGAGAATGGCTGGTATCAGTATGATGAGATTGCCAAGATGCTCGTTCCATATCTAAAACAAAATAATTATACCCATGTAGAATTAATGCCACTGTCAGAACATCCATTTGATGGATCATGGGGATACCAAAACACTGGATTTTTTGCACCAACGAAACGTTATGGAACTCCAGATAAATTAATGAAATTTGTTGATATGATGCATCAGGCAGGGATTGGAGTCATTATGGATTTTGTGCCAGTTCATTTTGCAGTAGATGGGTATGGACTGAAATTATATGATGGAACTCCATTATATGAATACGATAATAAAGATACTGGAGAGAGTGAATGGGGAAGTTGCAACTTTATTCATTCCAGAAGAGAAGTTCAGTGCTTCTTGCAATCGGCGGCCAACTATTGGCTGGAAGAGTATCATTTTGATGGAATCCGTATGGATGCAGTGAGCCGCCTGATCTACTGGCAGGGAGATGAAAGCAGAGGAGTCAATGATACAGCGATCGACTTCTTAAAAGCATTCAATTTAGGTTTGAAACAACGTCATCCAACCGCCATGCTGATCGCAGAAGATTCCACTGCTTATCCAGGTGTGACAGAACCTGTATGGAAAGGCGGGTTAGGATTTGATTACAAATGGGATTTAGGATGGATGCACGATACTCTGGAATATTTTCAGACTGGACCAGAATATCGAAGTCGTGATTATCACAAACTAACATTCTCTATGGTGTATTTCTGGAATGAACGTTATATGCTAGAATATTGTCATGATGAAGTTGTACATGGCAAGGCAACGATCTTACAGAAGATGTATGGGGATTATGAAGATAAATTTCCACAGGCAAGGGCTATGTATATGTATATGATGATCCATCCAGGAAAGAAATTAAACTTTATGGGGAATGAATTTGGACAGATCAGGGAATGGAGCGAAGCACAGGAACAGGATTGGATGATCTTAAAATATCCGATTCATGATGCCTTCCATAAATATATGGTCAAATTAAATGACATTTACAAGAAGGAAAAAGCTTTTCATTATGATTATCATAGAGAAAACTTTGAATGGCTGGACTGTCATCAGGAAGAACGATGTATTTATGCGATCGGAAGAAAAACGGCAGATCACATGATCGTTGGAATCTTTAATTTCTCTGATAAAGAGCAGAAAGATTATAAATTAACGATCAAAGGACACCATACGAGAAGAACATTGTTACATACTGAATGGGAACAGTATGGTGGAACGATGAAGAAACGTAAAGAAAATATTCATCTAAAGAAAAAAGGAAAAGACAGTGAGCTTACGATCACACTTCCAAGATACAGTGGAGTTTTATTAAAACTAACGAAGAAAGAATAAGGTAGAAACTTTGAGTAAAAGGAGATAATATCATGAAAATATACGATTTAGTAATTATAGGTTCCGGACCAGCTGGAATGTCTGCAGCAATCTATGCACAGAGAGCAATGCTTGATTTTGTTATGATCGAGAAAGAATATATGCCAGGAGGCCAGGTTGTACAGACTTATGAAGTTGATAATTATCCTGGGATTCCAAAGACAAATGGAATGGATCTTGGATTAAAATTTTCAGAGCATGCGAAAGAACTTGGTGCTAAAAGTATTACAGCAGAAGTTAAAGAAATTCATGCAGACGAAGAGATCAAAGAGATCGTTCTTAAGAATGGAGATACATTAAAAACAAGGACGATCATTCTTGCAACCGGGGCAGTTCATCAGACTTTGGGAATAGAAGGAGAAGAAAAATTAAAGGGAATGGGAGTATCCTATTGTGCAACATGTGATGGAGCATTTTTCAGAAATAAGGTAACAGCAGTTGTTGGTGGTGGAAATGTTGCATTGGAAGATGCAATATTCTTAAGCCGTATGTGTGAAAAAGTTTATCTGATCCATCGAAGAGATGAATTTCGTGGTGCAAAGATTCTTCAGGATGAAGTAAAGAAGAACGACAAGATCGAAATCTTATGGAACACGATCGTGACAAAAATCGATGGAGATGAGGTTGTGGAGAGACTTCATATACAAGATGTAGATAACCATGTGGATAAGTTACTAGATGTTGATGGAATCTTTATTGCAGTGGGGACAAAACCAGCTTCCGAGCTTTTATCTGGAAAGTTATCAACAGATGAAAAAGGATATATTATCGCAGGAGAAGACGGCGTTACAAATATTCCGGGAATCTTTGCCGCAGGAGATGGAAGAAGCAAAAATCTTCGTCAGGTGGTGACGGCTGTGTCAGATGGTGCCAATTGTGTGTATTCAGTCGAGCGATATCTCCAAAATGCCTAATTTTCAGACAATTTAAGCTATTTTTATATAGTGACTCATAAATTAAAAATCAACCGCTTTTTGTCGATTTGTGCTAGTTGTATAACAAAAAGCAGGTTGATTTTTTTATGGAAAAATTACACACATATTGCTAACAAAATACCCACAAAGTTATCAACATACAGAAATGGCATATTTTAGACAAAAAAGAGTTACCCACAGAGTTATCCACATTATCCACATCCATAATTCGACAAATAATAATTGTGGATAACTTCAAAAAGAAACATATGTTTTGTTTACTATTTATAAAAAGATTTTGTTTTCTTAATCAGAATTATATGTTATAATGAATTCATACAAAAAAGGTAAAGGAGATGGGAGCCATGAAATTCATTATTAGTGGAAAGAACATTGAAGTTACAGAAGGTATCAAAGCAGCAATTGAAGAGAAACTCGGACGTCTCGACAAATATTTAGTAGACGATACGATCGTGAATGTAACTTTAAGTGTTCAGAAGGGAAGACAGAAGATAGAAGTTACCATTCCTATGAAAGGGCACATTATCCGTGCTGAAGAAGGCAGTGAAGACATGTATGTATCTATTGACCTGGTAGTAGATGTGATCGAACGCCAGATCCGCAGATATAAAACAAGACTTATGAATCAGAAACATGATGGAACAAGCTTCAAACAGGAATTTATGGAGCAGGAAGACGATGTGGAAGATGATGAGATCAGAATCATCCGAAGCAAGAAGTTTGCTATCAAACCAATGGATGTAGAAGAAGCTTGTGTACAGATGGAATTATTAGGACATGATTTCTTTGTATTCCGCAATGCTGATACATTTGAAGTCAATGTTGTATATAAGAGAAAAGGAAATACATACGGACTGATCGAACCTGAATTTTAGAAGATCGGAAGATGGAGGAGATCCTTACGACAAGGATCTCCTTTTTTCATGCTTTTTTTCATAAAAAATTCAAATTTTATTGAGAATTTTTACAATTAGTTAACTTGCACCTTATAATGTTAAGTGTTACAATAGCAAAGACTATATAATAGATATAAGTCTATCTTGATATCAGATGTCAGAGACAGAACGATCGCAAGATGGAACAATCATAAAAAGAAACTTAGGAGATTATTTATGGGTTTATTTGATAAAGTATTTGGTTCTCACAGTGATAAGGAACTAAAGCGAATCAGCAAGACAGTTGACAAGATCGAAGCACTCGATGAGTCCATGCAGAAATTGTCAGATGAGGAACTAAGACATAAGACCGTTGAATTTAAAGAAAGACTTGCAAATGGAGAGACATTAGATGATCTGTTACCAGAAGCATATGCAACAGTAAGAGAAGCCAGCAGCCGTGCGATCGGATTAAAACATTATCGTGTACAGCTGATCGGTGGTATCATCCTGCATCAGGGACGTATCGCAGAGATGAGAACTGGTGAAGGTAAAACTTTAGTATCCACGTTACCTGCATATTTAAATGCGTTGGAAGAAAAGGGCGTTCATATCGTAACAGTCAATGATTATCTGGCAACTCGAGATGCCGAGTGGATGGGAAAAGTTCATAATTTTCTTGGATTAACTGTTGGTGTTGTTACAAATGATATGGAGAATGATGAACGTCGTGAAGCATATAACTGTGATATTACTTATATTACAAACAATGAATTAGGATTTGACTACTTAAGAGATAACATGGTCATCGAGAAAGAAGATCTGGTACAGAGAGATCTTCACTATGCGATCGTCGATGAGGTCGATTCCGTCCTGATCGATGAGGCTAGAACACCGCTGATCATTTCTGGTGAGAGTGGTAAGTCTACAGAATTATACCGTGCATGTGATATCTTAGCCCGCCAGATGGAACGAGGAAGTTCTGATGGTGAGTTATCTAAGATGGATATCTTAATGAATGAGGATATTGAAGAAGATGGAGATTTCCTTGTCAATGAAAAAGATAAACAGATCATGCTGACTGCAGATGGTGTGAAGAAGGTCGAGAAATTCTTCCATATCGAGAACCTTGCAGATCCAGAGAATCTTGCGATCCAGCACAATATCATCTTAGCGCTTCGTGCACATAACCTAATGTTTAAAGACAAAGACTATGTAGTAAAAGATGATGAAGTGTTGATCGTCGATGAATTTACAGGACGTATCATGCCAGGAAGACGTTATTCTGACGGTCTGCATCAGGCGATTGAAGCGAAGGAAAATGTAAAGGTCAAGAGAGAATCCAAGACTCTTGCAACGATCACGTTCCAGAACTTCTTCAATAAATATAACAAGAAAGCAGGTATGACAGGTACTGCGCTTACAGAGGAACAGGAATTTAGAGAGATTTATGGAATGGACGTTGTTGTGATCCCAACAAACAAGCCAGTTCAGAGAATCGATCATGATGATGCGATTTACAAGACAAAGCGTGAGAAGATGAATGCTGTTGTTGAAGATATCATTGAATCTCATGCAAAAGGACAGCCAGTCTTAGTTGGTACGATCACGATCGAGATGTCTGAAGAATTAAGTGCAATGCTTAAGAAACGTGGAATCAAACATAACGTACTGAATGCGAAATTCCACGAGAAAGAAGCAGAGATCATCTCTCACGCAGGTGAGATCGGTGCCGTAACGATCGCTACGAACATGGCTGGTCGTGGTACTGACATCGTGCTGGAAGATGGTGTTGCAGAACTTGGCGGATTAAAGATCATCGGTACAGAACGTCACGAATCCAGACGTATCGATAACCAGTTACGTGGTCGTGCCGGACGTCAGGGAGATCCAGGTGAATCTAAGTTCTATTTATCACTGGAAGATGATCTGATGAGATTGTTCGGATCTGAAAGAATGATTAGTGTATACAATGCACTGGGAATTCCAGAAGGAGAAGAGATTCAGCATAAGACGATCAGCAAGACGATCGAGAAAGCACAGAAGAAGATTGAGAATAACAACTTTGGTATTCGTAAGAATCTGTTAGATTACGATAGAGTCAATAATGAACAGAGAGAAGTTATGTACAAAGAACGCCGCCGTGTTCTTGACGGAGATGACATGAAAGAATCTGTTTTGGGTATGATGAAAGAAACAGTTGCAAATCATGTATATCAGGTGATCAGTGATGAGCTTCCACCAGAAGAGTGGGATCTGGCAGCACTGAATGCAGAGTTGCTTCCAATCGTACCACTGAATAAGATCGTGTTAACAGATGCAGAGAAATCTTCTGGTAAAGTTGATGATCTGGTAGCAAGATTACAGGAAGAAACAGTTGCATTATATGAACAGAAAGAAAAAGAATTCGAAGACTTTGATCTTCGTGAGATTGAACGTATCATCTTACTGAAAGTCATCGACCGCAAATGGATGGATCATATTGATGACATGGATCAGTTAAGAGAAGGAATCGGTCTTCAGGCATATGGACAGAGAGATCCAGTTGTTGAATACCGCATGGCTGGATTTGAGATGTTCAATGATATGACAAAGGCAATTCAGGAAGAGACAACAGGCGCATTGTTCCACGTACAAGTTGAGCAGAAGATCGAGAGAGAAGAAGCTCCAAAGATCACTGGAACAAACAAAGATGCAGAAGTTGAGAAGAAGCCTTATGTAAGAAAAGGAGCAAAAGTCGGCAGAAACGATCCTTGCCCATGTGGAAGTGGTAAGAAGTACAAGAACTGCTGCGGAAGGAATTAATAAGGAGTTTTTTATCAATGATTGAAGCAGAACAATTAAAATATAAATTAAACTCTTTTCAGGAACCACTAGAAGATCTTAGTGGTTCCCTTGCGTTAGAAGCAAAAAAAGAGAGAATTGATCAATTAGAACTGAATATGGAAGAACCGGGATTCTGGGATAATGTTGAGGAATCCCAGAATGTTATGAAAGAAGTTAAAAGCCTGAAAGGTGTCGTGGAAGAATACGATGATCTAAAGACAAAGTATGAAGATATCGAGACTTTGATCGATATGGCAGAAGAAGATGAAGATGCCGATCTGATCGAAGAAGCAACTGCTTTGATGGATGAATTTGAAAAAACATATGAAGAATTACGCATTTCAACATTGTTAACCGGTGAATATGATAAGGATGATGCAATTCTTACACTACATGCTGGGGCAGGTGGAACAGAGTCTTGTGACTGGGCTGGAATGCTATATCGTATGTTTACAAGATGGGCAGGAAAGAAAGGTTATGGAACAGAAGTTCTTGATTATCTTGATGGGGATGAAGCAGGAATCAAATCTGTCACCGTGAAGATCACGGGAATGAACGCTTATGGATATTTACGATCTGAAAAAGGTGTTCACCGTCTTGTCCGTATTTCACCATTTAATGCAGCGGGAAAACGACAGACATCGTTTGCATCCTGTGATGTAATGCCAGATATCAAAGATGATATAGAAGTTGAGATTGCAGATGAAGATATCCGAATCGACACATATCGTGCAAGTGGAGCTGGTGGACAGCATATCAACAAAACAGATTCTGCAATCCGTATTACGCATTTACCAACAGGAATCGTTGTACAGTGCCAGAATGAGCGGTCACAGCACAAGAACAAAGATCAGGCAATGAAGATGTTGAAGACAAAACTGTATCTGTTAAAACAGCAGCAACATTTGGAAAAATTATCAGATATCCGAGGTGATGTTGGGGATAATGGATGGGGAAACCAGATCAGATCCTATGTCCTGCAGCCTTATACAATGGTAAAAGACCACAGAACAAACTTTGAAAGCGGAAATCCAAGCGCTGTATTAGACGGGGATCTGGATGGATTTATGAATGCTTATCTTGCATGGGATAACAACAGTAAGAAGGAAGAAAATTAAACAGAAAACGCCCGGTCAGATCATGTATTTATTTTAAAACCAAATTTTCTATTGCATCATAAAAATATCTGTGGTAGTATTTTGTGCAAAGACAACTGTACACCACAGAAAAACAAAAGGAACCAGACATGAAAGAAACCAACTATTATGTAATTAAAAAGAAAGCAGTTCCAGAAGTGTTGTTAAAGGTGTTAGAGGTCCAGAAACTGTTAGATTCCAAGAAAGCGGTTTCTGTATTAGAAGCTACAGAGATGGTAGGTATCAGTCGAAGTTCTTATTACAAGTACAAAGATGATATTTTTCCATTTTACGCTGGTAAGAAAGGACGAAGCATCACATTTGTGATCGAAGTTGATGATCAGCCAGGCGTTATGGCCTCGATCCTTAATATTTTTGCACTTTATAAGGCAAATATCCTGACGATCCATCAGAGTATCCCGATCAATGGAAAGGGACTCTTAACCGTCAGTGTTGATATCGAAGACAGTGAGACAGATGTCTCGGCAATGATCCAAGATGTCGAGAAGACAGAAGATGTATCTTATGTAAAAGTAATAGCAATGGAATAGATGTATAAATAAATATACATGACACATTTTTGGAGGACAGAATGAAATACGTTATCGTTTTAGGAGATGGAATGGCCGATGAGCCAATCGAAGCAGCAGGTGGGAAGACACCACTTCAGTTAGCAGACAAACCAGTGATGGATGAGATGGCGAAAGTTTCTGAACAGGGAATCGCTTATACAGTACCATCTAATTTACCAGCAGGAAGTGATGTAGCCAATCTTTCTATGTTAGGATATGATCCACAGGTTTATTATTCTGGAAGATCACCACTTGAAGCATTAAGCATCGGTGTCGATATGAAAGATACAGATATCGCACTTAGATGTAACGTTGTAACCGTATCTGAAGACGAAGATTATGAAGATAAGACGATCATCGATCACAGTGCAGGAGAGATCACTTCAGAAGAAGCAGCGATCCTGATCGAAGCTGTGAGAAGAGAATTAGAAGATGATGAATATAAATTTTATCCAGGAGTCAGTTACCGCCATTTAACGATCTGGGATCACGGAGAAGTGATCGAACTTGTACCACCACATGACGTTCTGGGACAGAAGATCGGGCAGTATCTTCCAAAGCAGGAGAAGCTAAAAGAGATGATGGAAAAGAGTTTTGATATCTTAAATCATCATCCGATCAATGAAGCAAGAGCCAAGAAAGGCTTAAATAAAGCAAACAGCATTTGGTTCTGGGGAGCAGGAACGAAACCGGCGCTGGACGATTTTAAAGAGAAGACTGGAATGAACGGAGCTATGGTATCTGCCGTCGATCTGCTAAAAGGAATCGCAGTCGGAGCGAACATGAGAAATCTTGATGTAGAGGGCGCTAATGGTGGTCTTGACACGAATTATCATGGAAAGGCAATGGCAGCAGTTGAAGCACTACTTGAAAAAAATGATGATTTCGCTTATATTCATGTAGAGGCACCTGATGAGATGGGTCATCAGGGAAGTCTTGAGAATAAGATTAAAGCAATCGAACATCTTGATAAAGAAGTTGTAAAGGTTGTCAAAGAAGAATTAGAGAAAGCTGGAGAGGATTTCAGAATTCTGATCGGACCGGATCATCCGACACCAATTGCGATCCGTACCCATTCCAAAGAACCGATACCATTTATGATCTACGACAGCACGAAAGATTATGAAGGTCAGGAAGAGTACAGCGAAGAAGCAGCGAGAGAGACAGGAATTGTCATTTCCCACGCTTATGATTTAATGAATCGGTTATTACAAAAATAAGAGAAATAATTTTAGGAGGCACAAGATGCTAGTAGTTAAGAAATTTGGTGGTACTTCTGTAGGAAATAAAGATCGTATCATGAACGTTGCAAAAAGATGTATTGAAGATTACAAAAAAGGAAATGATGTTGTTGTTGTCTTATCAGCAATGGGTAAGATGACAGATGAACTGATCGCAAAAGCAAAAGAGATCAATCCTAATCCATCCAGAAGAGAGATGGATATGTTATTAACAACAGGAGAACAGACTTCTGTATCATTAATGGCAATGGCAATGGATTCTCTTGGAGTTCCTGCTGTTTCCCTAAATGCATTCCAGGTAGCAATGCATACAACTTCTGTATATAGTAATGCAAGAATCAAAAGAATCGATACAGACCGTATCATGAATGAATTAGAACAGAGAAAGATCGTAATCGTTACAGGATTCCAGGGAGTTGATCAGTTTGATAACTACACAACACTTGGACGTGGTGGCTCTGATACAACAGCTGTAGCACTGGCAGCAGCGTTACACGCAGATGCATGTGAGATCTACACAGACGTAGACGGAGTCTATACAGCAGACCCAAGAAAAGTATCAGAAGCTAAAAAATTAAATGAGATCACATATGATGAGATGTTAGAAATGGCAACACTCGGAGCAGGAGTACTTCACAATCGTTCTGTAGAACTTGCTAAGAAACATGGAGTTGCCTTAGTTGTTAGATCAAGTCTTACAACAGAAGAAGGAACTGTCGTAAAAGAAAGTGTAAAATCAAGAGACAACGAGATCAGCGGTGTAGCAGGAGACGATGACGCAGCAAGAATCGCAGTTATGGGAATCGAAGATACACCAGGTATGGCATTCAAGATCTTCAATGTATTAGCGAAGAAAAATGTAAACGTAGATATGATCCTGCAGTCAGTGGGACATAATGACAAGAAAGATATCTCCTTCACAGTCAAAGAAGAAGAATTAGATATCGCAGTGAAAGCATTAGAAGATTACCTTCCAGACAGCTATTATGAAGAGATCAAAGCAAGCAAAGAAGTTGCCAAAGTATCAATTATCGGAAAAGGATTATTAAACCACTATGGAATGGCAGCTCGTATGTTTAACGCTTTATATAAAGCAGATGTAAACATCCGAATGATCTCTACATCTGAGATTCGTGTTACAGTGCTTGTAAACCAGGAAGATATGGTGAAAGCAATGAATGCAGTACATGAAGAATTTGAGATGTAAATTTTAATTTGCTGGTTTGATGACGGAAATTATTGGTGTAATATTATAAAAAGGGTTATCTGTCTGCGACGCGCTCTCGCTCGACTCACACGCAGCTGTACTAAGCTCCTGAATGGTCTAACGACCATCCACTCACTAAGTGCAGGCGTGTTCCTACGGTCTCAGACAGATAACCCTTTTTATAATATTCAAATAATTTACGTAATCGAAACCACTACCGAATGTGTATGGAGAATGATCTTGGATGTAAATTAGTTTTTTCAAGACAGAAGATAAGTGTTTAGTATACCCCTAAACATCCCAACAAATCGGTGCTGTAGAAGTTCTTTTACCTTCTGTTAATAAACACAAAAATTATTAATCAGTACCGTATAACATACACACTGTGTAGTGGTTTGAATCACGTAAATTATTTGAATATTATAAAAAGAGATCATGTGTCGGCAACCGTACGGACACGTCTGCACTTAGCGAGTGGATGGTCGAATGACCATTCAGGAGCTTAGTACAGCTACGTGGGAGTCCGAACGCAAGTGGGTTGCAGACACATGATCTCTTTTTATAATATTCCACCAATAATTTCCGTCATTCAAATCACAAGTTGACGATATCGTAGAAACATGACAAAATATATCTACAAAGATTCAGAAAGGAATATGTACAATGAAACGTAAAGATTATATCTCCTGGGACCAGTATTTTATGGGGATTGCCATTTTATCTGCTCAGAGAAGTAAAGATGATCATACACAGGTAGGGGCTTGCCTTGTAAATGATCATAATAAGATTTTGTCAGTTGGTTATAACGGAATGCCAATAGGATGCAATGATGATGATATGCCTTGGGAGAGAGAAGGAGATCCTCTTCATACCAAATATTTTTATGTATGTCACGCAGAATTAAATGCCATTCTGAACTATGGTGGAGGCTCACTTGACGGAGCGCGTGTTTATGTAACATTATTTCCGTGCAATGAATGTGCAAAAGCCATCATTCAAAGTGGTATGAAAGAAGTTATCTATATGCAGGATAAATACGCAGACAGTGATGCGACAAAGGCATCCAAGAAGATGTTTGACATGGCAGGAGTTAAATATCGCCAGTTCGTACCAAAAGGACAGACGATCGAAGTAGATTTATAAGGTGAAGATATGGATATTATTAAGATTTTACAAGAAGAACTAGGAATCAGACGAGGACAGGTAGAGACAACGATCAAACTGATCGACGAAGGCAACACGATTCCCTTCATTGCCAGATACCGAAAAGAAATGACAGGATCATTAGATGATGAGACACTTCGTAATTTCCATGAGAGATTATTATATTTAAGAAATTTAGAAGAGCGTAAAGAAGCGATCAAGAAAAATATCGAAGAACAAGGCAAACTTACAAAGGAACTGGCAAAGCAGATTGAAGAAGCGAAGACATTGGTAGCAGTGGAAGATCTGTACCGCCCATATAAGCAGAAAAAACGTACCAGAGCTATGATCGCAAAGGAAAAAGGGTTAGAGCCGTTAGCTAATCTGATTCTTTTACAAATGACAAAAGAGCCATTAGAGAAAGAAGCCGAAGCATTTATCAACGAAGAAAAAGATGTAAAGACAGTAGAAGATGCCTTAAAAGGTGCAAATGATATTATCGCAGAGCACATTGCAGATGATGCGGAATACCGTACATGGATCCGCAAGGCAACATGGGATCACGGAAAAATTACATCCTCAGCGAAGAAACCAGAAGAATCTTCTGTATTTGAGATGTATTATGATTTTGAAGAACCAATTGAAAAGATTGCAGGATACCGTATTCTTGCGATCAATCGCGGAGAAAAAGAAGGAATTCTTCAGGTAAAGATTGAGCCAGACATGCAAAAGATTGCATCATATCTTGCAAGGAAGATCATAACAAAGCAGAATCCAAATACAACAAAAGCCTTATTTGCAGCAATTGAAGACAGCTATAAACGTCTGATCGCACCATCGATCGAGCGTGATATCAGAAATGAACTGACTGAAAATGCAAGTACAGAAGCGATCAAAGTTTTTGGAAAGAACTTAGCACAACTTCTCATGCAGCCACCGATCGCAGGACAGGTTGTCCTTGGATGGGACCCGGCATTTCGTACTGGATGCAAATTAGCAGTAGTCGATGCAACAGGAAAAGTATTAGATACAGTCGTCATTTATCCGACAGCACCACAGAATAAAGTGGAAGAAGCTAAGAAAGTTGTCAAAGTACTCATCAAGAAATATGGGATCACACTGATCTCAATTGGAAATGGAACAGCATCCAGAGAATCTGAACAGATCGTTGTTGATATGTTAAAAGAGATCAAAGAACCAGTACAGTATGTTATTACAAATGAAGCAGGGGCATCTGTATACTCAGCAAGTAAACTTGCGACCGAAGAATTTCCAAATTTCGATGTAGGACAGAGAAGTGCGACATCCATCGCAAGACGAGTACAAGATCCATTGGCAGAATTAGTAAAGATCGAACCAAAAGCCATTGGAGTCGGACAGTATCAGCACGATATGAACCAAAAACAGCTTACCGAAGCTTTAGGTGGAGTCGTTGAAGCAACAGTAAATAAAGTCGGAGTCGACCTAAATACAGCTTCAGCATCTCTTTTAGAATATGTATCCGGTGTGTCCAAGACTGTAGCAAAAAATATCGTAGCCTACCGTGAAGAAAATGGAACGTTCAAGAACAGAAAACAGTTATTAAAAGTAGCCAAATTAGGACCCAAAGCCTTTGAACAATGCGCAGGATTTCTAAGAGTATCTGGAGGTGATGAGCCACTTGATGCAACAGGAGTACATCCAGAAACATACAAAGAAACAGGAATGTTACTAAAGAACCTAGGATATTCAACAAAAGAACTGTCCCAAGAAGGATTCAAAGGAATCAGCGGTAAGATCACAGATTATAAGAAGTTATCCGAAGAACTTGGAATTGGAGAGATCACATTGAAGGATATCATAAAAGAACTGGAAAAGCCAGGACGAGATCCACGAGAAGATCTTCCAAAACCAATCTTAAGAACCGATGTATTAGAAATGAAAGATCTGAAACCAGGAATGAAATTAAAAGGAACAGTTCGTAATGTCATCGATTTTGGAGCATTTGTAGATATTGGAGTACATCAGGATGGATTGGTGCATATTTCACAGATGGCAGATCGATTTATCAAACATCCATTAGAAGTAGTTAGTGTTGGAGATGTTGTGGACGTTGTAGTTGTCAGTGTGGATATAGAAAAAAAACGGATACAATTAAGCATGAAATTGTGATTTGTAATAGTGTTTCATGTATGAGATAGAAATAAGATAAGAACAAATATTTATAATATATCGGTGGCAACACGCAGATTTTAAGAGCGTTTTTTACAAATCGCTGATCCGCGCCTGTTCCTTTGATAACTTCCTCGCTGCGAGCCAAAATGCCCGCAGCTACGGTCAAACAATCAACCACAGGGCGCTGCGAATTTGTAAAAAAAGCACTTAAAATCTGCTAATCGTTGCCACCGATATATTATAAATATTTGTTCTTATCTTATTTCTATCTCATACAACGGAACGCTATTCAAATCACTACAGGATGTGTATGTTAAACGATACTGGTTGATAAGTTTTGCATTCACTAACTGAAGATAAAAGGGCTTAAACAATACCGGTTTATCGAGATGTTTATGAAGCATAATAACATTACCTTCTGTTTAAAAATCTCCTATTTTACAATTAATGCTGTTCTCCATACATACCCACTTGAATTTCCAATCTTGTAATTGTCCACTCTATAGACTTCAGGTATATGATAAAAAATAAATAAACGATCGGAAGAGCAGCATTAGAATTTTGCCA
>ENA-OROQ01000624-OROQ01000624.1-human-gut-metagenome-genome-assembly--contig:-NODE-624-length-32774-cov-16.5843_pt1 | contig 32774 bp, 26 predicted proteins | sample MGYA00242136_ERZ509062 | MGnify/ENA primary metagenome ERZ509062 (study PRJEB26280, sample SAMEA2338735) | human gut metagenome | biome: human gut; feature: human-associated habitat; material: faeces...
ACTCTTTAACCTTTACTGCACGGAAATCTGACTTGCTGAATGTATCAAAATCAACAAATTCCTCAAATAAAGGCTCTACCTTTACCTTAGAAAAATCAATCTTTTCAGACTCAGTTTTTACATTTTTTTCAGGTGCTTCAGAAGCTGTATTATTTACATCATTTTTCTTATTTACACCATCTAAGGACTTCATTGTCGGGAATAATAATACGTCTCTGATCGCTGTAGAATTTGTTAATAACATTACCATTCTGTCGATACCGAATCCGATACCACCTGTAGGTGGCATACCGATCTCTAATGCATTTAAGAAGTCTTCATCTGTTGTGTTGGCTTCTTCGTCACCCTGTGCAAGAAGTTCTTCCTGTGCTTTGAAACGTTCTCTCTGATCGATTGGATCATTTAACTCAGAGTATGCATTTGCCATCTCCCATCCATTCATAAAGAACTCAAAACGTTCTACATAATCTGGATCTTCTGGTTTTCTCTTTGTTAATGGAGAGATTTCTACTGGGTGATCCATAACGAATGTTGGCTGGATCAGTTTGTCTTCTACGAATTCTTCGAAGAATAAGTTTAAGATATCTCCACGTTTGTGGCGTTCTTCGTATTCTACATGATGTTCTTCAGCAGCTGCTCTTGCTTCTTCTAAAGTCTTGATCTCTTTAAAGTCTACTCCAGAGTATTTCTTAACTGCATCTACCATTGTGATTCTCTCAAAAGGTTTTCCAAGATCGATCTCGAAATCTTTATACTGAATCTTTGTTCCACCGCATACTTCTTCTGCAAGGTAACGATATAAGTTCTCTGTCAGATCCATCATTCCGTGATAGTCTGTGTATGCCTGATATAATTCCATTAATGTAAACTCTGGGTTATGACGTGTGTCAACACCTTCGTTACGGAATACACGTCCGATCTCGTAAACTTTCTCAAGTCCACCAACGATCAGTCTCTTTAAGTATAACTCTAGAGAAATACGTAATTTTACATCTTCACTTAATGCATTGTAGTGTGTTTCAAATGGTCTTGCTGATGCTCCACCTGCATTGGATACTAACATCGGAGTTTCTACTTCCATGAATCCCTGTCCATCTAGATAAGAACGGATCTTACTGATGATCTTAGAACGTTTGATGAATACTTCTTTGGATTCTTCATTCATGATCAGGTCAACATATCTCTGACGATATCTTGTATCTGTATCTGTTAATCCGTGGAATTTCTCTGGAAGTGGTTTTAAACTCTTAGATAATAAAATCACTTCTTCTGCATGGATAGATTTCTCTCCTGTCTTTGTAGCAAAGACTTTACCTTTGATACCTACGATATCTCCGATATCCATCTTCTTGAAATCCTGATAAGATTCTACACCGATCTCATCTCTTGCTACATATGCCTGAATTCCACCCTGAAGGTCCTGTACGTTACAGAAAGATGCTTTACCCATCACACGTTTGAACATTAAACGTCCTGCAACTGCTACTTCTTTTCCTTCTAATTCTTCAAAATTATCTTTGATTTCTTTTGAATGATGTGTTACATCATATTTCATGATCTCGAACGGATTCTTCCCAGCTGCCTGTAAGTCAGCCAGTTTCTGTCTTCTTACTTTGATCAGTTCGTTTGTATCTTTATTCTGCTGTGCCACTTTTCTTACTTCCTCTTACTTTCTCTGTACATCAATGACTCTGAAGTCGTTTACCTGATTGATTCCTTCTACGGATACGACATCTCCGATCTTCTTTCCAAGTAAAGCTCTACCGATCGGTGCTTCATTGGAAATCTTGTTCTGAAGGATATCTGCTTCTGTAGAACCTACGATATGGTATGTTACTTCTTTTCCAAGAGTGATGTCTTCTAATAATACGTGACATCCAAGGCTGATGACACCTTTTTCAAACTTCTCATCGATAACAACGGCGTTCTTTAAGATCTTTTCGATCTCTTCGATACGTGCTTCCATATCACGCTGTTCATCTTTGGCTGCATCATATTCCGCGTTCTCTGATAAGTCACCCTGTTCTCTTGCTTCTTTGATCTTCTGTGCGATCTCTTTACGTCTTACGACTTTTAATTCTTGTAATTCATCTTCTAATGCTTTTAAACCGTCTGGGGTTAATATATTCTTCTTTGCCTCTGCCATAACACTATTCCTTTCGTTCTAAATGTTAACTGATTAATTATATCTTACCTAAGTTTCTTTTGTCAATTCCTAATCCCTGCCATTCGTGGCTTTGAGATAATTTTGCAGTAATTCTTCTAAGTCTTCGTATGTCTCTGTATGATTTACCTTCTCGCGAAGTTTTGCTGCCCCTGGAAAACCGAATGTATACCATGCGACATGTTTCCGCATCTCACGGACTCCGATGTATTCTCCTTTAAAATCGATCATCATCTGTCCATGTCTCAACATCATGGCGACAACTTCTTCTAAGGATGGTCTTGGCATTTCTTCTCCTGTCTCAAAGAAATGTAAAATCTCTTTGAAGATCCATGGATTCCCTTTGGCTCTTCTTCCGATCATAAATCCGTCACAGCCTGTCTCTTCCTGCATTCGTAATACATCTTTTGCACATGTGATATCACCATTTCCAATTACCGGAATATCAACAGCTTCTTTTACCTTGCGAATGATCGACCAGTCTGCTGTTCCTGAATAGTACTGTTCTCTTGTTCTTCCATGAACTGCGATCGCTGCTGCTCCATTCTCCTGTGCAACCTGTGCCATCTCTGGTGCATTGATCAATTCATCGTTAAATCCCTTTCGGATCTTAACTGTAACCGGGATATCCACAGCATCTACAACTGCTTTGATCACTTTCCCTGCTAATTCCGGATTCTTCATCAATGCGGATCCATCACCGTTATTCACGATCTTTGGAACCGGACATCCCATGTTGATATCGATCATCTGAAACCGCCCATCATTGACTTTCGCTGCCATCTGACCCATGATCTCTGGATCGGATCCAAAAATCTGGATCGCTATTGGAATTTCCTTCGGATCTGTTGCCATCAATGGCTCAGATTTACGGTTCCCATAGTATAATCCTTTGGCACTTACCATCTCAGTGCACATCATTCCAGCACCCTGTTCTTTACATAACAAACGATATGGTAGATCTGTAACTCCTGCCATCGGTGCAAGTGCTAACGGGTGTTCAATTGTAATATCTCCAATAACCAGAGGTTTTAATTTATTGCTTCTCATAAATGATCTGTAATCCCTTCAATGTTAATGTTGGATCGTAATAGTCGATCTCATCAACCGTCTGTGCGATCATATTTCCAAGGCCTCCGGTTGCGATAACTTTCATGTTATCAAAGCCTGTCTCTTCTTTCATCTTCTGTACCATATATTTTGTCTCACCAACAACTCCATAGTACAAACCTGCCTGCATACTGTCGATCGTGCTGTTTGCAAGGATCGTCTTTGGTTTTAAGATTTCAATCTCTGGCAGACGTGCTGCATCTCTATATAGTACATTTGCTGAAGTGCGAATTCCCGGTGCGATCACACCTGCTAAGAATACACCATTCTCTGTGACAATATCATATGTTGTTGCAGTTCCATAGTCAATGACGAGTGCTGGTCCGCCATAAAGCTCATATCCTGCGACCAGATCCACGATCCTGTCTGCTCCAACTTCTCTTGGATTAAATCTTCCAAGATTGATCCCTGTCTTGATCCCAGGTCCTACAATGATCGGTTTTACATCAAAATACTTGATCAAACCACTACTCAGTGAGTGCATGATATTCGGCACAACGGATCCTATGATCGCTGCCTTCACTTCACCTTCATCCAATCCTTTTTCCTTTAATAGGCTTGAAATCAGAATTCCAAATTCATCGGATGTTCTTGGTAACTTTGTTGTAATTCGAAATACCTCTATAATCTCTTTTCTTTTGAATACGCCGATCGTTATATTGGTATTCCCAACATCGAGTGCTAATAACATAATTTATACCTCATCTTCTCCCAAAAGGAATATTTTATAATATAGTTCCAAGGACTCCCAGAAATCCTGTTTTTCCTGTCTTAGTTTCTTGATCATCAGTTCACTTCCAATCTCATCGTAAAAGAAATCATTATCTTCCACATGAGTAACAAAATTTAATTTGCCTTCTTCATCGAACTCTAATGTCAAGACTCCGCCGACTTCTGCTGTAAATAGTACACATGCAATCTGCAGTTCCTGTTTGATCTGTTCTGGTAATCCAGAAAAATCAGGGTTTAAGTAATATTTCTTCTCATATGCATTGGAACCGCATAATGTAACTTTATCCTGATACATGTTTTTGTATTTCTCCTTGTTTCTTGTATATATTCTCGGAATCTCTTATACGTATCCCAAGATACCTCTTACTGATACCTCTCCGGATGAAACTTCTGATACCTTTCCATCTTCATCCTCTACCAGTAATTCTCCACGATGATTGATGCCTCTTGATAAGAATATCTCTTCTTTGGAACCTCTGACAACCTTGATCTTCTGGTCTGTATGTACCAGAAGTTTATTGTATTCATCTTGCAACATGCTAAGATCTTCTGTCTTCAAAAACATATCGTAATATTTCTCAAAACATTCTAACACTTTCGCTGCCAATGGAGCTCTCTTGATCTTTCTTCCTCCCTCGATCTGGAGTGAAGTTGCCTTATCACTTAAATCTTCTGGAAAATGATCGATATTTACATTGATACCAAGTCCCACTACAATGTAATTGATCTCATCCATCTGAAGGCTCATCTCTGTTAGGATTCCACAGATCTTCTTTCCATTCACAATGATATCGTTTGGCCATTTGATCTTTGCCTGAATTCCTGTTGTCTCACAGATTGCTTCATTTACCGCTAATGCTGTAACTAACGTAAGCATAGAAGAATTCTGAGCTTCGATCTGAGGTTTTAGAAGAAAACTCATCGCGATCCCTGTTCCAGCTTCTGCCAGCCAGCTTCGTCCTCTTCTTCCTTTTCCCATCGTCTGTTCTTCTGTGATCGCAACGGTTCCGTGACCGGCACCTGCCTCTGCCAGACGGCGGATCTCAAGATTTGTAGAATCCATTGTCTCATAACAATGAAGATCCTTTCCAAGCCATTTGGTATGAAGGCAAGATGCTACTTCTTCTTTTGTCAAAAGATCTGGTTCCATCATAAGTTTATAGCCTTTATTTGTCACAGAATCAATCTCGTAACCTTCTGCTCTTAATGCTTTGATATGCTTCCAGACAGCAGTCCTTGAAACTCCCAACCGCTCACAAAGCTGCTGTCCTGATATATAATCATCTGCATTCTTTAATTCCTTGAGAATCTTACTTTTCATTGAATATCCTATCTCCTAATATTCTCCTAAAGTCGCTACCATAACAGCTTTGATCGTGTGCATACGGTTTTCTGCTTCATCAAAAATCACATCTGCATAATGTTCAAAAACATCTTCTGTGATCTCATGTCCTTTAACTGCTGGCAGGCAATGCATAACAACTGTAGTATCTTTTCCTGTCATCTCTAACATTTCTTTATTTACCTGATATGGTCTTAATAAAGCAATTCTTTCTGCTGCCTTGTCTTCTTCACCCATAGATGCCCATACGTCTGTGTAAATGCAGTCTGCACCTTCCACAGCTTCTTTCACATCTTCTGTAAAACGGATCTTAGCTCCAGATTCTTTCGCATACTCTTCGCACTGTTTTACCAGTTCTTCATTTGGCCATAAACTCTTTGGTGCTAAGCATGTGAAATTCAATCCCATCTTACTGCATCCGATCATTAAAGAGTTGCTCATGTTATTTCTTCCGTCTCCAGCGAATACGAAGTTTAATCCTTTGATCTCTCCAAACTGTTCTCTTAATGTTAAGAAGTCCGCTAAGATCTGTGTTGGATGGTAATCATCTGTTAAACCATTCCATACTGGAACTCCACTGTATTTTGCTAATTTCTCTACGTTCTCATGTAAGAATCCACGAAATTCGATCCCGTCAAACATTCTTCCAAGAACTCTTGCTGTATCTTCTACAGATTCTTTGTGTCCTAACTGAATATCATCTTTTCCTAGATATTCTGGGTGTGCACCCTCATCAACACATCCGATCGTAAATGAACATCTTGTTCTTGTACTTGGTTTTTCAAATAAAAGGGCGATATTTTTCCCTTTTAGACTGTTTCCTGTGATCCCTTTTTTCTTATCTGCTTTTAATTTTGCTGCTAAATCTAAAAAATAACCAATTTCTTCTGGTGTAAAGTCTTTTAATGTTAAGAAACTTCTTCCCTTTAAGCTTGTCTTTGCGTCCATCTTTTGTTCCTCCATTTTGTTGTATCTTGGATGTCTCTGCCCTTTGATCCCTGGCAGACATCATATAGTTGTTATTATATAGGAATGCATCTTTGAAAACAACCCGAAACCCTTATATTTCAAGGATTTCCTTGCATTTTTTCGCAACCATTTTGCCTAATTTGCTATGACTTTCTCTTGTCAGGTGGCAGGCATCGATTTCGGAAGCTTTTGCATATTTTGCTGCATCCAGAAATTCAATGTTATGAAACTTTGCCCAGTCTTCATAAATCGGTGCCAATCTCTTGGAATAACTGATTCCTCTTTCAAATCCCATCTCTTCTCCACTTGGAATCTCTGTCAGATCATCCCCAAGATGCGGTGGTGCCATTAAAAGGATCTTTGCAGATTGTCCATCTTGTCTCTTCTGTGGAGTGATCGATTTGATCATCTTGATCAGACGATCGATCCCTTTTCCGATATCTGTTGGTGTTGCCTGAAAACGGATCTTAAGGTCATTCGTTCCAAGCATTAACACTACCAGATCGATCGGTCCGTGGCTGTGTAAACATGGATCTAAATATGTTGCACCATTTCTTCCTGGTCTTAACTCATCTTCAAAACTTGTTGTTCTGCCGTTTAATCCTTCCGGAATCACGATCGCAGAATCTTTCAGTTCCTTTTGCAAAATGGTTGTCCATCGTTCTTCATATTCATAACGGAATCCATTTTCCGGATTATAGCCATAAGTATTAGAATCTCCATAACAAACGATTGTCTTCATCTTTTATCTCCCATCAATATCAAACATGGCAAAAGCCGGAACACCTCTTCAGTGCTCCGGCATACCGCCAAGGGTTGTCATATTTTCATAAACATTTTCTGATCTTACTGTTCTTTTACAGTGTCTTGTACCTGCTCTTCGATCAGATCTGCAATATTCTTCTCATCGTCTTTAGCAACTTCTGTAATTGATTTTACAAGACCTGCCATCCCCTGAATCTCAGATGGGATAATGATCTTTGTAGCTTTTCCGTCAGCTGCTTTAGCAAATGCTTCTAAGCTCTTTAACTGGATGACTGCATCATCAGCTTTGGCTGCCTTGATCGATTCAATACCCTGTGCATTCGCTTTCTGGATCGCACGGATCGCTTCTGCCTGACCTTCTGCTTCGCGGATCGTTGCTTCTTTCTTTGCTTCCGCACGAAGGATTGCTGCTTCCTTATCTCCCTCTGCCTGAAGGACCATAGATTCTTTCTGTCCTTCTGCTCGTAAGATTGCAGACTTCTTCTCACCTTCTGCGATCAGGATCGCTTCTCTTCGTTCACGTTCTGCTTTCATCTGTTTCTCCATAGCATCCTGAATGGCTGCTGGTGGAATGATGTTCTTAAGTTCCACACGGTTTACTTTGATTCCCCATGGATCTGTCGCAACGTCAAGTGTTGCTCTCATCTGTGTATTGATCGTCTCTCTGGAAGTTAATGTCTCATCTAATTCCAGATCACCAATGACATTTCGAAGTGTTGTAGCTGTCAGATTCTCGATTGCCATGATTGGATTCTCTACACCGTAACTATATAATTTTGGATCAGTGATCTGAAAATATACAACTGTGTCGATCTGCATTGTAACGTTATCTTTTGTGATAACTGGCTGTGGTGGAAAATCCACAACCTGCTCTTTTAAGTTAACCTTTCTTGCAACACGATCGATAAATGGGACTTTGACATGAAGTCCTACAGACCATGTTCCCTGATAAGCTCCCAGTCGTTCTACAACATAAGCATGTGCCTGCGGCACGATACGCACTGTGGACGAGATGATCATCGCAAGCAATGCGATAACGATAATAAATAAAATAATTGACATAATCTTATACCTCTCTTTCTACGATCAGTTTCACGCCTCGGATTTCTTTTACAATTACTTCGCTGCCTTCTGGAATGATCTCTCCAGCCTCAAAGCTTCTTGCAGTCCAATCCTGACCATTTAACTGAACCAACCCTTTGCTTTCCATGTTATTGATCGTTTCTTTGACAAGTGCTGTCTGTCCGATCAATGCATCGGTATTCGTTTTTTGCACCTTGCTGTTTAAATATCGTTTGGCAACTGGTCTTGTCAGTGCAAACAACAGACATGTTACCACGATAAATATCAACATCTGTACCCAAAATGGAACACCAAATAGTGCTGCGATCGCTGCAACAACGGCTCCACCTGCAAACCAGATACTTGTAAGTCCAAGTGTCATGATCTCAACAAGTAAAAATACCGCGGATGCGATCAGCCAATAAACTGCATACATTTAATCCACCCCCTGTCTCTGGCGTCTTGCCTCATAAACTAAAAGGCCTGATGCCATGGCTGCATTTAATGATTCTACCTTACCACACATTGGAATCTTGATCTTCTTCTGTACTTTGTCTGTCAACTTATCTGTCAGACCATTTCCCTCATTGCCAATGAAAAATGCGGTTCCTTTTTGATAATCTTCCTTCGTATAGTCTGTTCCATTGAGATGTGCTGCATACGTGATGATATTCTTTTGTTTCATCGTTTCTGCAACTTCTAAAAGATCATCGACATAGACAAATGGCACACGAAATATTGATCCCATCGTGGAGCGCGTAACCTTTGGATTATAAATATCTACTGTATCATGACTCATGATAACACCATTGATCCCTGCACCCTCTCCTGTTCGAAGGATCGTCCCGAGATTCCCCGGATCCTGAAGATTCTCAAGCACCAGAAATAATGGTTTTTCCTGTTCTAGAAGATCTTCTAAAGAATATTTCATCATCTTCACCAGTGCAAGAACTCCCTGTGGTGTCATCGTATCGGAAATCTCTTTCATAACTTGAGGTGATACCAATTCCACATCCATATGTTCAAAAATCACTCTATGTTCGTTATAAAAATCTTCAGATGCATAGACTTTATATAAATATTCTTCTGGAATCTCTATAAACATACGAATTCCCTCTACAAGAAATAATTCTTGTTTTCTTCTTTCTCTTGCACTCTTCTTTAATTTGATGATCTGTTTGATCTGCTTATTCTGAGTGGTTGTGATCATATTCTTATCCACCTCCGATCTATTATTTTCTTAATTTGACCAGATCGTCTTTCTTACCGATCAGCACAAGATTTTCCTCATCTTTGATCGGTTTCGTTGGATCTGGAGCCCCGTCAACACCACCTTCTCCTTCGATCGCGATGACGTTAACGTTATATTTTCCACGGAAATTAATGTCTACTAATGATTTGTTGATCCATTCTTTTCTTGCTGGTACTTTAACGATACTTGTGTCTGCAGAAAGATCAAACAGATCTGTCATACTTCCTCCAAGCAGATTGTTTGCGATCCTTGCTCCCATCTCTTCTTCTGGATAAACGATTTCATCGGCTCCAACACGTTTTAATATCTCTCCTTTTAAAGTTCCGTCTGCCTTCGCAAGAACATATGGCACACCGATCTCTTTGACGATCATCAATGCCATAACACTGGAATCTAAATGCTCTGCAGTTGCGATCACAACTGCATCCATTCCTTCCAATCCGATGTTGTTGATCATTTCCTTATCAGATATATCCACACAGACTGCACAAGTTACTTTATCTGCGATATCTCTTACAAGATCCTCATCTTTATCAACTGCCAGTACTTCTGCTCCACCTTTGGCAAGTGACCTTGCGATGCTGCTTCCAAACTTTCCAAGTCCTAAAACTGCAACTGACTTCTTCATTCTTCTCCGTTACCTCCGTTGTGATATCATGTTATAATGTGAATCTATTTCACTTATAAGATCAGATCCTGTTCCGGATACATGACCATCTTTTTCTTATTCTTCTGTGAAAAACCGATCGCCATAGAGATCGGTCCGACACGCCCTAAATACATGGTAATGATGATAATCACTTTCCCTGCGATTGTCAAATTCGGTGTCAATCCTTTGGTTAAACCAACTGTCGCGAGTGCTGATACACATTCATAGCATGAATCCATAAAAGTCCCATGATCAAATACCAACAGCAATAACACAGATGTCATCAGCACGATCAGGTTGATCACAATGATCGCAAGTGCCTTCGACAACAGATTCTGTGGAACTCTTCGTTTAAATAACGTAATTGATTCTTCTTGTTTTGCCACAGAGAGCACACAAAATACAAGAATTGCGAATGTCACTGTCTTGACACCACCTGCGGTACCAGTTGGTGATCCTCCAATGATCATCAGAAACATAGAAACCAGTGAAGATGCATCCGTCAATGCGCCCTGTGCCACCGTCTCAAACCCTGCGGTACGTGTCGTCACAGCCTGAAACAGTGATGCCTGAATCTTCTGTGGCAATGACAGTTCCTCCATGGTTGCCGGATTATGATATTCAAACAAAAAGATCAATACTGTACCAAATAAGATCAAAAATGCCGTGATGGATAATACGATCTTGGTCTGAAATCTCCATTGTTGTATCGTCTTTTTTACAGGAACTTTATCTTTTACGATCTTTTTGAATCCCTGCCAGAGATCTTTCCATACAACAAATCCAAGGCCTCCCAGGATGATCAGCCCCATTGTCGTAAAATTCATAACTGGATTCGTCACATAGCTTCGCAGGCTGTCGTCTCTTACAATATCCATTCCGGCATTACAAAATGCTGAGATCGAATTAAAGATCGATGCCCATATTCCATATCCAATGCCAAATTCCGGCACATACTGCGTCGCATAAAGAACTGCTCCGATTCCTTCTATGATCCCTGTCCCGATCAGAATCTTCTTAACTAATGGAACTAAACCTGTCATTGTATTAAGACCCATAGACTCCTGAATCAACATTCTATTTCCAAGAGTGATCCTCTTTCGAAGCATAAAAAACATTCCGGTTGTGATCGTAATGACACCAAGTCCTCCGATCTGTACAAGCAATATGATCACTGCCTGCCCAAATATGCTCCAATGCGTCATTGTTGTCTCAACGATCAAACCCGTCACACACACAGATGTTGTTGCTGTAAATAATGCATCAATATAAGGCGTTGCCTGACCGCTTTGCGTTGCGATTGGCAGCGCAAGCAGTACTGATCCTGCAAATATTGTAATTAAAAATCCAAGCAATATGACCTGTACCGGTCGTAACTCTTTCATAAAATAATGCTCCTATATAGAGAAATAGAGGAATCCTAGATAAACAGGATTCCTCTAAGATCATGTTTTATTTATTTTCCTAATAAATGTGCGATCTGAAGCTGATATTCATCAATATCTTTTGTCATTGCGAGTCCTTCGTCAATGTCCATATCCATGAATCTTCCGTTCTGGTATCCAACAACACGGTTTGTCTTTCCTGCACATAATAAGTCAACTGCGTAAGCACCCATCATAGAAGCGTATACACGGTCTTTTGCTGTTGGGCTTCCACCACGCTGCATATGTCCAAGGATCGTAGCACGTGTTTCAATACCTGTTGCAGATTCGATTCTCTTCGCCATACTGTAAGAATGTCCAACACCTTCGGCATTGATTACCATATGATGTGTCTTACCTTGTGCTCTGTTACGAAGTAAATGTTCAATGATCTGCTGTTCTACCTTAGGAAGGTTTCCATCAAAGCTTTCTGGGATCAGGATATCTTCTGCTCCTGTTGCCATACCACACCATAATGCGATATATCCAGCTCCACGTCCCATAACCTCTACGATACTACATCTTTCATGAGATGTTGATGTATCACGGATCTTGTCGATCGCTTCCATCGCTGTGTTAACAGCTGTATCGAATCCGATCGTATATTCTGTACATGCGATATCTAAGTCGATCGTTCCTGGAACACCGATCGTATTGATTCCAAGTGCTGCTAACTTCTTAGCTCCCTGGAAAGAACCGTCTCCACCAATAACTACCAGTCCGTCGATTCCATGTGCTTTACAGATCTCAGCACCACGTTTCTGACCTTCTTCTGTCTTAAATTCTTCACATCTGGCTGTGAAAAGGATTGTACCTCCACGGAAGATCGTATCGGCTGTATCTGTTGGTGTTAAATCGATGATGTCTTCGTTTAACAGTCCATTGTAACCTTTACGGATTCCCTTGACTTTTAATCCTCTTTCTTTACCAATTCTGGCTACGGCACGCACTGCTGCGTTCATAGCAGGTGCATCTCCACCACTTGTTAAAACTCCAATTGTTTTAATGTTTGGTTTTCCCATTTGCAATATCCTCCAATTATTAATCCATACAATTCTTAACTTGGCTTTTATTCTAATCCATTTAAAGAAATTTTTCAATAGTCTTTGTTATATTCCTAACGATCTGACCCGAATATTTTCTTTTCCATATCGTTTTTCGAGATCAAATAATAAATTCTCGTCACCAGAAACCATATAATCTCTCCCTAGACGGTTCACAGCACGTTCTGTTTTGCAATAGATCACCACTGGATTTTTACCGGGATAAGAAGTTAAAATACCTTTTAATGCATCCTCTTCTTTAAAAAATGCTTCTTTATCTGCAAATTGTACCCATAATTCCTGTCTGCTATCCTCAAAACTAATGATCTGATTACAGATGACTTTGCTTTCTTCTTCAGAAATCTGTGTTGTTCCTTTGATAAATACTTTGGCATCTTCTCTTAAAAGAGACTGATATGTCGCATACTGTCTTGGAAATACGACAACTTCCACGGTTCCTCTTAAGTCTTCCAGTGTGATAAATGCCATATTCTGATTCTTCTTCGTAAGTTTCACACTCATCTCACTGATCAAACCGCCAATGATACAGCTTTCCCGATCGTGAATCTTTGTCTTTCCTGTTTCTTCATCGATCACAAAATCAGAAGTATGTGCTGTTACACTTCGTTCAAGGCGTTCTATATCATCCTCTAAAGGATGTCCACTGACGTAGATCCCAAGCACTTCCTTTTCCATGGCAAGTTTCTGCTCTTTCTCATATTCCCCGACATCCGGATAAGAAATCTGAAAAGACTGCTGGTCTTCTTCTCCAAGAAGGTCCATCAGACTCATCTGTCCTGCGATCTCATTTTTCCGTTCTTTCTGGATACTGTCGATCACACTGGCGTAAACGATCATCTGCTGCTTTCTTGTTACATGAAAACAATCTAAAGCTCCCGATTTGATCAGATTTTCTACAGTTCGTTTATTGATCTCTTTGCTTGATAATCGTTCCACGAGATCTTTAAAATCTCTGTATGGTCCATTTAAATTTCGTTCTCTTATGATTGCTTCAATGACTGGCCGTCCCAGACTCTTGATCGCAGTCAGTCCATAGCGGATATTTCCATGGTCTACAGAGAACGCACCCTCTCCATAGTTAATATCTGGTGGCAAAATCTTAATTCCTAACTTCTTGCAGGCATAACTGTATTCTGAAATCTTGTTTGTATTTCCAAGAACAGAGGTTAACAAGGCTGCCATAAATTCTACTGGATAATGGCATCTTAAATAGGCTGTACGATAGGCAACTACTGCATATGCTGCCGCATGAGATTTGTTAAATGCATATTTTGCAAAGTCTAACATCTCATCCCAGATCTGGTTCGCTGTCTTTTCATCAATACCGTTATTGATACATCCTGGAATTCCTTCTTCTTCATTTCCATAAACGAAATTCTGTCGTTCTTTGATCATGACATCGCCTTTTTTCTTGGACATCGCACGACGTACAAGGTCACTTCGTCCAAGCGTATATCCGGCTAGTTTCATAACGATCTGCATAACCTGTTCCTGATAAACGATACATCCATAGGTTGGCTCCAGAATCTCTTCCATCTGTTCACATTCATAATGTATACTTTCCTGATGATTCTTTCCCTCAATGTATCGTGGAATAAAGTCCATTGGTCCCGGTCGATACAAAGAAATTCCAGCGATGATATCTTCCATATTCTGTGGTTTTAGTTCTTTCATAAATGACTTCATTCCAGAACTTTCCAACTGAAATACACCTTCTGTATGACCATTTCCGATCATCTCATAAACTTCTTTGTCTGTCGGATCAATTTTCGTGATATCAAAATCCGGCACTTTTCTTCGCACCATTTTCTCTGCGTCCTGAATGACTGTTAATGTACGAAGTCCCAAAAAATCCATCTTTAACAGACCAAGTTCTTCGATCGTTGTCATCGTAAACTGAGTAACAGCTGCGTTATCTGCACCTGTTGCTAATGGCACATATTCATCAATCGCTGTCTTACCGATCACGACTCCAGCTGCATGCATGGAAGCATGTCTTGGAAGTCCTTCTAGTCTCTTCGACATATCGATCAGATAATGTGTTTCTTCGTCCTGCTCATAAGCATTTCTCAAGTCCTTGCTGATCTTTAATGCTTTATCGATCGTAATATTTAATTCATTTGGAACCATCTTTGATATTCCATCTACTTTTGCATATGGAATATCCAAAACTCTTCCGACATCACGGATCACGGCCCTTGCAGCCATAGTTCCAAAAGTGATGATCTGTACTACTTGATCTTTCCCGTATTTTCTTACAACATAATCAATGACTTCCTGTCTTCTCTCATAACAGAAATCCACGTCGATATCGGGCATGGATACACGCTCTGGATTTAAGAAACGTTCAAACAGCAGTTGATACCGGATCGGATCGATATCTGTGATCTCCAAACAGTAAGAAACGATACTTCCGGCTGCGGAACCACGACCAGGTCCCACTGCGATCCCATGTTCTTTCGCATAATGAATGAAATCCCATACGATCAGAAAATAATCAACATATCCCATATTTTCAATAGTTTTCAATTCATAATCCAACCGCTCTCTTAATTCTTTTGTAATATTCGGATAACGACGTTTTAAGCCTTCTTCGCATAAATGGTTCAGATACGTAACTGCAGTGTATCCTTCTGGCACATCGTATTCTGGCACTTTCTGTTCTCCAAATACGATTTCAACATTACAACGTTTGGCAATCTTGCCTGTATTCTCGATCGCTTCTCTTGCATATGGGAACAATCTCTGCATTTCTTCCGGAGATTTTAAATAATACTGACCTCCTTCATAACGCATACGGTCTTCATCCTGCACTTTCTTCCCCGTCTGGATACAAAGTAGGATATCATGTGCCTCGGCATCTTCTTTAAATGTATAATGAATATCATTTGTAGCAACCAGATCAATGCCTGTTTCTTTTGACATCTTAAGCAGTGCCGTATTTACTTTTGTCTGGTCTGGAATTCCGTGATCTTGCAATTCCAAGAAGAAATTGTCTTTTCCAAAAAGATCCTGTAATCTCAACGCCGTATTCTTTGCTTTTTCGTAGTTATTTTCACGGATATAAGTTGCAACTTCCCCAGCAAGACATGCACTTAATGCGATCAGACCTTCCTTGTATTCTTCCAGAACTTCATAATCTACTCGTGGCTTGTAATAAAATCCTTCGGTAAACCCCCTGGAAACAATCTTCATCAAGTTATGGTAACCCGTGTCATTTTGGGCAAGAAGTACCAGATGATAGTATCTTTTATCTCCCTGACTGGCTTCTTTATCGAATCTCGAACCAGTTGTTACATAAATCTCGCATCCAATGATCGGTTTGATCCCTTCTGCTTTCGCTGCCCTGTAAAAATCGATCACTCCGTACATCGCTCCATGATCGGTGATCGCAATGCTGTCCATGCCAAGCTCTTTTGCCTGATGAACTAGCTCCTTGATCTTACTGGAACCATCCAGCAGACTATATTCTGTATGGACATGTAAATGTGTAAAACTCATGAACCCTCTTTTCTAATATGTTTTTTGTATTTTCTGGCTATCATTTTATCATACAACTTCATTTTATGCTATAATCTGTAGATAACAGCATAAATTTTTTAAACCATTATCATCAATCACACCTATGCTGAAATCTAACAGTGAAAGAAACGAGGTTTTCTATGGAGAATATAACAATTCAAGACATTTTAGAAGCAACAGACGGAACACTTTTATGTGGTGATCCTTCCATGAAGATTGACCACTTAAGTACGAATTCTATGGAGATCGGTCCTAACACTTTATTTGTACCGATCATCGGAGAACGTGTTGATGCCCATATTTTTATTCCTAATGCATTAAAAGAAGGCGGTGCCTGCTTAACACAAGAACATACAGAAGCTTCAGGAAATGCTCCATACATCAAAGTTCCTGATACTTTGACAGCCATGCAGCAGATTGCTGCCTATTACAGAAATAAAATGTCTCTTCCGATCATCGGCGTTACTGGAAGTGTTGGTAAAACAACAACCCGCGAGATGATCGCACATGTTTTAAAGGGCAAATACAAAGTATTTGAAACGATTGGCAATCAAAACAGTCAGGTTGGTGTTCCATTAACATTAGATCATCTGACATCCAAAGATGAAATCGGTGTTCTTGAGATGGGAATGAGTGAAAAGGGACAGATCACAACTCTTGGTAATATCATCCATCCAAACGTTGGTGTTGTCACAAATGTTGGTGTTTCACACATTGAGATGATGGGTTCCCGAGACAATATCTGTATCGAAAAATTAGATATCCAGAATGGTCTGCCTGAAGATGGTGTCCTATTCTTAAATGGAGATAATGATATGATCCGTAAACATATCGATTATGTCAAAAAACCATATGAATTTTACGGTTTCGCAGATGATTGTACTTACCGTGCAGAAAAAATCCGTGAAAAAGGTGGACAGACTTTATTTGAATTCCACTATGGTGATATGAAAGAACCTATCACTTTAAATGTACTTGGAAAGCATAATGTATCCAATGCATTAGCCGCTATTGCGATCGGACTTCGCTATGATGTTCCAATGAGTGCGATCAAGGCACAGTTATCCACATTTTCTGGTCAGCGACAGAATATTATCCACGTTAACGACTATATTCTGATCGATGATGCGTATAATGCAAGCCCAGATTCCATGAAAGCAAGTTTAAGTATTTTATCTGAATTTAAGACACGTGGAAGAAAGATCGCTGTCTTATCTGACATGTTAGAACTTGGACTAGATTCACCGGAATACCACAAAGAAGTAGGACGTTTTATCGCCACAACAAAAGTGACAGATCTATTTATCACTGGTGAACTTTCCAGACATTATATTGAGGAAGCATGGAAGGAAAATCCTTCTCTCCACACCCGTGCATTTTCTTCTAACGGAGAACTGATCGCTTTTCTCGAAACTTACTTAAAGAAGAACGATGTCGTACTGATCAAAGGTTCTAACGGCATGAATCTTAAGGAAGTAAGTAAAGCTTTGATGGCTTGATTGTATCAAAAATAGAACATTATTTTCTCTTGACATTCTTTTTTTACAGGACTATTATAAGTGCAACGAAATACAGAATGCAATGCAATGAGCAGGACACATTGATATTTGAATTCTTTTCCAGAGAGTTGCCGGTTGCTGTGAGGCAATAAAGAACTTATATCCATATCCCCTGCGAGCAGTCAGCTGAACATGATAATTCATTAGTAAGTGCGACCGGGATCCTTCCGTTATCAAGGAACACATTAAATGATGTGACTAAGGGATTACGATTTGAGTAATAAAAAGAAGTGGTACCGCGGAGAATATTCGTCTTCTGGAATGCTAAGCAGGCATTTCAGGAGATTTTTTTTTACTCATTTTTATTGTATCCTGTGTTTTGAATACATTTTATTTTATGATAGAGTTTATTTTAAGAGGAGTGATTAAGAATGAATAGCTTAACAATCGTAGCAATCGCAATCGTCGTATTAGTTGCTGGTTATGCCCTTTACGGACGCTGGTTAGCTAAGACATGGGGAATCGATCCTAAAGCGAAAACCCCAGCTTACACACATGAAGATGGTGAAGATTACATCCCGACACCAAAAGCCGTTGTATTTTCCCATCAGTTTTCATCCATCGCAGGTGCAGGTCCTGTTACCGGACCGATCATCGCCGCAATGTTTGGATGGCTGCCAGTTCTTCTCTGGCTATTGATCGGTGGTATCTTCTTCGGAGCCGTTCAGGATTTTACATCTCTTTACGCTTCTGTAAAGAATGAAGGAAAATCCATGGGTGTCCTGATTGAGAAATACATTGGTAAAACAGGAAGAAAATTATTTCTTCTGTTCTCCTGGTTATTTACTTTACTTGTAATCGCAGCTTTCACAGATATGGTTGCCGGAACCTTTAACGGATTTACAGTAACTGGTGCTAAAAGTTCACCAAACGCTGCCGCTGCTTCTATCTCTATGTTATTTATCTTAGGAGCTGTTGTTTTCGGATTATTCACAAAATATGTAAAACCAAACCAGAAAGTAGAATTTGTTGCAGGACTTGTATTACTGATCGTTATGTTAGCCGTTGGTATTGCCTTCCCATTATATTTTACAAAAAATACATGGATCGCAGTCGTTATGGTTTACTTATTCCTTGCATCTGTTATGCCAATGTGGCTAATGATGCAGCCTCGTGACTATTTAAGTACCTTCTTATTAGTCGGAATGATCATCGGTGCTGTTCTTGGTGTATTTGTTGCCCATCCAGCAATGAACTTACCAGCATTCAGCGGATTTAATGTTGGTGGAAAAAGCTTATTCCCTACATTATTTATCACGATCGCCTGTGGTGCTGTTTCAGGATTCCACAGTTTGGTATCTTCCGGAACATCATCTAAGACAGTCAGCAATGAAAAAGATATGCTTTGTGTTGGATATGGATCTATGATGGTAGAATCTTTATTAGGTGTTATCGCCTTAGTTGTTGTCGGTGCAGCAGCTGTCGGTGGTAAAATGCCTGAAGGAACACCATTCCAGATCTTCTCAGGAAATGTAGCTGGATTCTTAACACTACTTGGAATCCCTAAACATGTAGCTACTTGCTTTATGACAATGTGTGTTTCTGCACTTGCATTAACATCCCTTGACTCTGTAGCAAGAATCGGACGTATGTCATTCCAGGAATTATTCATGGGAGACGCTGCTGATGGATCTGATCTTACAGGGGTAAGAAAATTATTTACAAACAAATATTTCTCAACTGTTATCACATTATTCTTCGGATTCTTATTATGCTTAGGTGGATACAATAACATCTGGCCATTATTCGGAGCCGCAAACCAGTTATTAGCATCTTTGGTATTGATCGCATTATCTGTCTTCTTATTAACAACAGGAAGAAAAGGATGGATGTTATACGCACCTATGTGCATCATGTTAGTTGTAACATTTACAGCCCTTGTACAGGCTGTCATCGGAATCTTTACAAAGATCTTCGTAACAGGTGGATTCGTATTTATGATCGATGGATTACAGTTGATCGTCGCTTTACTTCTGATGGCACTTGGATTGATGGTTGCAGTTTCCTGCTTTAAGAAATTGTTCCAGAAAAGCCATGAAGGAGCAGATAGATCTACACATGCAACTGTTTAAATTTTAGTTGTATGACAGAAATGTATCGAGTATTCATAAAAAGATAAAGAAAGATAGAGGTACGAAAAACGAATTCCATTGACGGATTTTTTGCAAAACGCTGATCCGCCAACACTCCTGCACAACTCACTACGTTCAAACAGTGCCCGTGTTGGCTGCGATTTTGCAAAAAATCCTATGGAATTCTACCATTTCGTACCTCTATCTTTCTTTATCTTTTTATGAATACCTGAAGACATTCTCGTATAAAATTAAGAATTTCCAAACAGAAGGGTGTGTATGTTAAACGTTATTGTTTTTCAATTTTTGTAGTAGTAGACAGATGTTTATTATAAATACCAATACAGTAAAACATACTCATCACCTTAAGTTTTCCAATCTTGTAATTGTCCACACTTTAGACTTCTGGTATATGATAAAAAATAAATAAACGATCGGAAGAGCAGCATTAGAATTTTGCCACGTTTTTTTACGGATTCGCAGCCGGCTTGGTGCGTTGTCTGAGCCTCAAAGAGTTTCTGTTTTGAATACCCTTGAAGGCGAGTTACGCAAAGAAAGCCAGCGAATCAGCGATCTGTAAAAAACGTGAGCAAAATTCTCTAGCTGCTTTTTCAGACGATTATTTATTTTTTATCATATACTCGAAATCTACAGTTGGCCAACTTACAAATTAAAACTTCTCTATATATCCTTGCACAAAGATAAACAAAACAATCAATGGTAATATATAAGTAATGTAAATACGTGGCCATTTTGGGAATTTGATTCCTTTTCCTTCGTTGGCTTCTTTCATGAAGTTATCCCATCCCCATCCGTATTTTGTAACGCAGAATAACAGATAGATCAGAGATCCTATTGGAAGGATATTGTTGCTTACGATGAAGTCCTCTAAATCCTGAATCGTTGTTCCTGCTCCTAGTGGCTGAATAAAACTCCATACGTTAAATCCTAGAGCACATGGTAAGGATAACACGATAATGAGTACTGCATTAAATGCGATTGCTTTCTTAAGGCTCCATCCCCATAGGTCTTGTGCAAATGACAGGATGTTCTGAAATACTGCGATGATCGTTGATAGTGCCGCAAAGCTCATAAATAAGAAGAACATCGCTCCCCAGATCCTGCTTCCTGGCATTTCGTTAAATACATTTGGCAGTGTGATAAATACTAAGTTTGGTCCGCTTCCTGGATTTACTCCGAATGCAAAACATGCTGGAAAGATCACCAGTCCTGCCATTAATGCTACTAACGTATCAAGAATTGCCACACTGATTGCTTCTCCTGTCAGTCTTCGGCTCTTGTCAATGTAACTTCCAAAGATTGCAATCGCCCCTATTCCAAGACTTAGTGTAAAGAATGCCTGTCCCATTGCTGCGGATACGACCGTCATCACACCTTGTTTCTTCACTGCTGCAAAATCTGGGATCAGATAAAATTTTAATCCTGCAGAGGCTCCATCTAAAGTTACACTCCTTGCGATCAATACCAGAATTACGATAAACAAACATGACATCATAACTGTTGTGATCTTCTCTACTCCATTTTGAAGACCAAGAGAACATACTAAAAATCCCAATGCAATAACTACTAACATCCAGAAGATCTGTGCCTTTGGATCTGACAGCATTGTTCCAAAAGTATTTTCTACCTGTGCTGGATTTTTCCCAACAAAGTCTCCTTTTAACATCTTAAAGAAATAGCTGATCATCCATCCTGCTACTGTCGTGTAAAACATCATCAACAGATAATTTCCAGCCATACCAACATAACTGTACCAATGCCATTTTGTTCCTTTCGGCTCTAACACCTGAAAGGATCTTGCAATACTCTTCTGACTGGCTCTTCCGACTGCATATTCCATAACAAGGATTGGCAGCCCTAAAATGATCAGGAAGAACAGATAGATCAGTACAAATGCAGCTCCACCGTATTGTCCTGTGATAAATGGAAATCTCCACACATTTCCCAAGCCGATCGCACAACCAGCCGAGATCAAAAGAAATCCAATTCTAGATGAAAATTTTTCTCTATTTTCCAAATTACTTTCCTCTTTTCTATATATTTTGACTCACAAAAACTTATTGTACCATAGCTTAGCAATATTAGAAACCCAAAAAACAATTTCACAAAAAACTTCCTATTAAATTTGGTTTTATTACACAAAACGCTGAATCTTCGAATTTTTCTTGACTTGGATTGTATATTGTATTTATAATGCACCCAATTTAAGAAAATGAAGATTAATACTTACAATTACACGAAAGGAACCAAGAATATATATGATAAAAAATATCATGGGTGCTGCCATCGCTGTTGCTCTCGCAGTTGGTATCGGTACAACCGGAGTAAGATTAATCGCTGCTGATACTTCTTTAACTCAGTCGATCAAATATTAATGAAACTTTTAAACTTTCCTCAAAAAACGGTGCTGATTTAAATATCTATGTTTTGGATCGTACTTATGACTATCAGCTTTGGGAAACTGATCTGTCTCATGATATTTCTTCTGACAGCTATCTTGGTAATGGAACCATAAAACGTCCAGTTGGTCTCATCATTACTGTCAGCGAAAATTTATAAAATGAGTTAATACTTAGTCCCATTTCAGATTGCATTTACAGCGTTTTTTTTGTATAATTATTCTATGATATTAGTGCGTGCAGATACCCATTTGTATCTGCATTTCCTTATATTTTTCAATTTACATTTATATGGACTTAAGGAGGATTTATTTATGGTAACATGGAACAATCTTGATACTTTAGCATCTTATGCTAAACTCAACAATCTCAAAGATCATGTAGACATCAAAGAAGCTATGACAGGTGAAAACGGTGCGAAACGTGTCGCTGAATATTCTGCACCTATGGCTTCTGGTTTAAGCTTTAACTACGCTGCAAAACAGGTAGATGATGAAGTTCTTGATGTATTAGCTGAATTAGCTGATGAACATCAGTTAGTTGACAAATTCGAAGAATTATACAACGGAGCGATCATCAACACAGGAGAGCAGAGACTTGTTCTTCATCATTTAGCTCGCAGACAGCTTGGAAAAGACGTTATCGTTGATGGTGTCAACAAACGTGATTTCTACGTTGAACAGCAGAAGAAAGCAGCTGACTTTGCAAACAAAGTACATGCTGGTGAGATCACAAATGAAGCTGGTGAAACATTCACTACAGTTGTTCAGATCGGTATCGGTGGTAGTGATCTAGGACCTCGTGCTTTATATATCGCTCTTGAAAACTGGGCTAAGACAAACGGATGCGCTAAAATGGAAGCAAAATTCATCAGTAACGTAGACCCTGATGATGCAGCTGCTGTTTTAAATTCTATCGATGTTTCTCGTTCTTTATTTATCGTTGTATCTAAATCTGGAACAACATTAGAGACATTAACAAATGAAGCTTTCGTTAAAGATGCTTTAATAAAAGCTGGATTAAATCCTTCTAAACATATGTTAACTGCAACAAGTGAGACTTCTCCTTTAGCTAAGAGTGATGATTATCTTGCCGCATTCTTCATGGATGACTTTATCGGTGGACGTTATTCTTCTGTATCTTCCGTAGGTGGAGTAATCCTTTCACTTGCATTTGGACCAGACGTCTTTGCAAGAATCCTTGATGGTATGGCTGAAGAAGACAAACTTGCTACTAACAAAGACATCAAAGCAAACCCTGACTTATTAGATGCCCTGATCGGTGTTTATGAAAGAAATGTACAGGGATATCCTGAAACAGCTGTTTTACCATATTCTCAGGCATTAAGCCGTTTCCCAGCACATTTACAGCAGTGTGACATGGAATCTAATGGTAAATCTGTAAACCGTTTTGGTGAACCTGTAGATTATGTAACAGGACCTATCATCTTTGGAGAACCTGGTACAAACGGTCAGCATTCTTTCTATCAGTTATTACATCAGGGAACTGATATCGTTCCTTTACAGTTCGTTGGATTCAAAGACAGCCAGCTTGCTACAGATGTTGTGATCGAAGGAAGCACAAGCCAGAAGAAGTTATGTGCTAACGTTGCAGCTCAGATCGTTGCTTTCGCATGTGGTAAAGATGATGAAAACAACAACAAGAAATTCGAAGGTGGACGTCCATCAAGTATCATCATTGGAGATCAGTTAACACCTGAATCACTTGGATCTCTGTTAGCTCATTTCGAGAACAAGATCATGTTCCAGGGATTCATCTGGAATGTAAACAGCTTTGACCAGGAAGGTGTTCAGCTTGGTAAAGTACTTGCAAAACGTGTACTTGCACATGAAACTGATGGAGCACTGAAAGCTTATAGTGATTTATTTGAGATCTAGTTTTCTGGATCAGTAGATACTATTTACTGTATCGACACTTGTAAGCCAAAATAGAATATTAAAAACCACAGTATGCATTTTTCATTGATTTTTGCATTACTGTGGTTTTTTTATGTTATAATGAAATCATATAAAATATATATGAAGAAAGGGGAATTATAAATTGAAAAAACAAATTTTCAGGAATCTATGCAGATTTTTGGTATTTATTTTAATGTTTAGCTGTTTTTTTGTCTTTGGTAAGAAGGTTTCTGCCAATGAAAATCAAAATGCAGCACCAATTATTACTTATTATGGATTAAATGGTAATGATATAACCATACAATGGAAAGCACCTGATGGAGTTTCTTATTCTAAAGTGGATATTTATTCGGCGACTTCCCCAAATGGTTCTTACCGTTATGAAAATACCGTATATGGCAATTCCTATACAAACACCTATGTTGCAAAAGGTGTTCCATATTATTACAAATTAGAAGCTTCTTATGAAGATAGTGAGGGATATAAAACTGTAACCACTTATGTAGGCAAATGTATTATTAATCCTTTGCCAGCTCCTTCTGCTTTGGAAGCCAGTGCTGGAAATTCGCATAGTATTACTGTTAAATGGAAAGCATCCGATGATTGTGATAGTTATCAAATTTATCGAAGTGTTTCTCCTGATGGAAATTATGAGTTAATCCAAACTGTATCTAATGAAAGTAGGAGCTCTTGGTGGTACGATGATGATGACGAATCTTTCCAAACATATACGCAAAAAAATCTCGAATTAGGAAAAGTATATTATTACAAGATCCGTCCATACACTACATATATTGATGAAACATTTTATGGGGATTTTTCTAATTATATTTCTTGTCAGGTTACGATCAATGGTACAAAAGTAAAAAGTGCTTCTTCCAAGAAAAAGAAGATCAATACGATCACATGGGCAAAAAATGATGAGGCTGATGGGTATATCGTATATTATTCCAAAAAGGAAGATGGAAATTACACAAAATTAAAGACTTTCACAAGTCGAAACAGCTTATCTTATACTCATACGAAGTTAACAAACGGAACTGCTTATTACTACAAGATTCAGGCATATAAGAACTTCAATGGTGGAAAACTGTATGGTCCTATGACTACATATGAGAAATACTGTGATTACTATTCTTATGCAAATGAATCTTACGAAAGCCGCTGCCGCCGTGCTTTTGGGAAGTCTTATTATGCTGACTATAAGAGCGCTAAGCAGGCAAAGAAACATATGAAAACGATCACAGTAAAAGTATGGGATAAGAAAGGTAAGAAAAAATACACAAGAAAATTCCGTATCACTGTAAACAAAGGTCTTGCACCTTCTGTTAAAGAAATGTTTAAAGAAATCTACAAGAGCAAAGAACGTTTTCCTATCCATGAAATCGGATGCTATAGCTGGCGTGGTAAGAATTCCAGTTCTGAACATTGTGAGGGATTAGCTTTTGATATTAACTCCAATGAAAACTATATGATCCAGGGTAAAAAGGTATTGGCTGGTTCCTTCTGGAAACCTAAGAAGAATCGTTATTCAATTCCTTTGAACTGTAAATTGGTTAAAATCCTCGAGAAATATGGTTTTAATCGTGGATTGTGGGGATCCCGCAGAGATTATATGCATTTCTCTTATTTTGGTGGTTAATACAAACCAAACAAAGGATCAGGCATTTGCCTGATCCTTTGTTATGTAAGCCGAAAACCGGACTTGAACCGGCGACCCCTTCATTACGAGTGAAGTGCTCTACCAACTGAGCTATTTCGGCATATATGAAAGCACAGATATGTGTATCTATGCTCCTTTTGTAAGATAACATTCAATCTTGCTGACTGCTTCTTCTTCATCGACTCCGTCAGCTACGACTGTTAAATCTTCTAAACGATCTAAGTCTAACCCAAGACTCATCATTCCCATCATACTCTTTACATTGACTTGCTTATTCCCTGTCTCGAATAAAATCTTGCTCTCAAACTGGCTCGCCATCTGTACAAGAAAAGCTATTGGTCTGTCTTCTTCTCTTAAGGCTACTTCCACTTTGACATTCTTTGAAATCATTCCTGTCCTCCCAATCTTATCTCTTCCGCGATTCGGCCGATCTTCTTTAACCGGTGGTTCACACCAGACTTGCCTACTGGCGGTTCTAGCATATCTCCAAGTTCTTTCAGTGTAGCTTCCGGGTGTTCCAGACGTAATCTTGCAATATCCTGCAACCCTTGATCTAAAAAACGGAGGCCTTTGTGCTTATCAATATATTCAATGTCTTCCACCTGCTTGACTGCGGCTGAAACCGTCTTATTAATGTTCGCTGTCTCGCAATTGACACGACGGTTTACTTTGTTACGCATATCTTTCAGGATTCTTACATTCTCCAGCTCCATTAATGCGACGTGTGCTTCCATAATATTCAACACATCAACGATCTTTGATCCTTCTTTCATATATACCACGTAGTACTTCTTACGCAAGACAATTTTAGCATCTAAATCAAAAAAATTCAAGACCTCTTTCAATTGTTCTGCTATCTGTACATCGGTAGAAACAACTTCAAAATGATAATTCTTCTCTGGATCACTCATGGAACCAGCTGCCTGAAAAGCCCCTCGAATATATGCCCGCTTACAACATGTGTTCTGTAAAACAAGTCCAAATTCTTTGGAATCTAAAAGTTTCACTGCTTTCAATATTAAAACACAATCCTTATGCTTGTCAACACTTATCGTATAATTTCGACTTCTTTTTAGAAATTCGTTTCGTCCAACATCAATCTTTGCATGAATATCAAACACATCTTTGATAAGTGTATAAAAACGTTTCGCGGCAGATACCGTCTCCGTCTGGATCTGAATCTTATAATGTTCCGGCTCTAGACTGATATTCCCTCCAAAACACAAGAATCCTGCGATTTCCGCAATCTTACAGTGTCTGGCACCGGTTTCATTTCTTGATAATTCTTCTTTAATATTACTTGAAAATGACATTGCCTACCTCATAATATCTCTATGCTCTACTTTGACGGAATATGGCAACTGTTTTAATCTCTCTGCCAATTTATTGGTGATCGTAACAGATCGATGCTTTCCTCCAGTACATCCGATTCCGATCACAAGATTATACTTACCTTCTTTAATATAATTTGGGATCAAGAATCTCATCATATCATCTAACTTGTCAAGAAATTCCACAGATTCTTCATGCCTCATGACAAAATCCTGAATGGGCTTGTCATTTCCAGTTAATGGCCGCAGATTCAGATCATAGTATGGATTTGGAAGAAATCTGACATCAAATACCAGATCTACATCTGCAGGAATCCCATGTTTAAATCCAAAAGAAACAACTGCAATCTGGAATCGTTCCCCTTCTTCTCCGTCTACAAAAATACGATCGATCTCTTCTTTTAACTCCCTTGTCAGAAGCTGACTAGTATCGATCACATACGTTGCCTGATCTTGCAGAAACTTCATGATCTCACGCTCTTTTGCAATTCCATCCTCAACTCTTCCATCTCTTGACAGAGGATGATTTCTTCTTGTCTCTTTATATCGTTTTAATAAAATACGATTGCTTGCATTCAGATAGAGAATCTCATACTTGATCCCTGCTGCCTCGATTTCTTTTAATTTATGTGCTAACTCGCCAATTCCTCTGCCATTACGGATATCGATCCCAAGGGCAACATTTTCAATCTTGGCAGTTTCATCTAACAACATGTCTGCAAATTTATCAAGTAAAGCCACTGGAAGATTATCAACACAAAAATATCCAGCATCTTCTAATGTCTTTAATGCACTGCTTTTTCCTGCTCCTGACATTCCTGTTACAATTACAAATCTCATCTGTACTGCTCCTTTTTAGAACCTTCCGACACGTTTTACTTCTGGCTCCATCGTAACTCCAAACTGTTCTTTTACTTTATCTTTCACGTCACTGATCAACTGCATAACATCGGATGCTGTAGCATTTCCACGGTTGATCACAAAACCACTGTGTTTTTCAGATACCTGTGCATCTCCCACCTGATATCCCTTTAATCCTGCATCCTGAATCAATTTTCCAGCAAAATATCCTTCTGGACGTTTAAATGTACTTCCGGCACTTGGATATTCTAATGGCTGTTTTGTTTTTCTCGCCAATGCGTACTCATCCATTTTGGCTTTGATTTCTTCTTTATTCCCTTTCTTAAGTGCGATCACACCTTCTAAGACAACGTATTCATTCTTCAAGACGTTACTTGTACGGTAACCAAGTTCTAATTCTTCTGCTTTGAGAGTTTTGATCTCTCCTTCTTTGGTAAGAACTGTCACTTCTTTTAGTACCTGCACCATCTCACCACCGTATGCACCAGCATTCATAACGACAGCTCCGCCAAATGTTCCAGGAATTCCGCCTGCAAACTCAAATCCAGTTAATTCTTCATTGAGTGCTGCTTTGGATGTAGAACTCAATAAAGTTCCTGCTTTAACGATAAGTTCATTACCACGGACTTCGATTCCACTGTAGTTTTTGTAAATCTGAAGAACAATTCCGTCCATTCCATCATCTGCGACCAAAAGATTACTCCCATTTCCTAAAACAAATAATGGAATTCCCTCTTCTTTTGCAAAACGACTGACCGCTTTGATCTCTTCCATATTCTCTGGTGCCACAAAAATATCGGCGGGTCCCCCAATACGGAATGTTGTATGATTTTTCATCGGTTCCTGTCTTAAAATATATTTCTCTGGTATGATCTGTTTTAACTGATCAATCTTTGTATCCATAATTTCTCCATTCTTAATATTAATGCAAGATGGAATCCTGTATATCACAGGATTCCAAATCTCTTCCTCTTTATGAAAGCATTAAACTGGCTGCACCATAGATTCCAGCATCATTTCCAAGAGTCGCAAGTACAAATCCTGTCTCCTGTGCTTTTCCAAATGTATACTTCTTAAAATGTGCATTGACCGCATCTAAAAGGATCTGTCCGGCTCTTGATACGCCTCCGCCGATAACAAACACTTCTGGGTCGACCATCAATGCGATATTTCCTGCTGCAAGTGCTAATTTCTGTCCAAGATCATCTACCTGTCCTTTGGCAAATGTATCTCCTTCTTTGGCAGCATCAAAAATGTCTTTGGCAGTCACTTCATCAAGGTCTCTTAATGAAGTTGCTTCTTTAAAATCCTTTAATGCTTTCTTCGTCTCATATACAATTCCTGTTGCAGATGCATAAAGCTCCAGACAGCCTGTCTTTCCACAATTGCATACACGATCATCAAAAGGATCCACAGTCATATGACCGATCTCTCCACCATATCCACGGCTTCCATCGATGATCTTGCCATCAACGATGATTCCTCCTCCGACTCCTGTTCCGAGAGTGATCATCACCGCACTGTTATAATCTGCTGCTGCTCCCATCCAGATCTCTCCTAGGGCTGCTGCATTGGCATCATTTGTTGCCTTTACCTTACATCCTGTAAGCTTTGACAATTCTCCTGCCACATCAACGCTTCCCCATCCAAGGTTTACACATTCATTAACTTTTGAAAACTCAAGAACTGCTCCTGGAACTCCAACTCCAAGTCCGATCACATCTTCCTTATCAAAACCATTTGCTTTGCTGTGATCATTCACTGCCTGTGCAATATCTGGCAGGATGTTCTTTCCATTCTCCTCAGTTCTTGTCTTAATCTCCCATTTCTCTTTTAATGTTCCATCTTCTCCAAACAGACCCATTTTTACTGTTGTTCCACCAATATCAATTCCATATAAATATTTCATATCATTTAATCCTCCATTTGACCTGTAACACGTTTATAAAGTTCTTCGGCGGCATTGTATCCCATCTTCTTCTGTCTGTGATTGATCGCTGCTGCTTCTACGATGATCGCCAGGTTACGCCCTGGGCGAATTGGCAGTGTATGTGCTGCAACTTTATTGCCAAGATATTCTACGTATTTTTCTTCTAATCCTAAGCGATCATAATCCGCATCTTTGTTCCAGTCTTCCAACTGAATGACCAGATTGATCTCCTGCTCCATCTTAACACTTTCAACACCATACAGATTCTTAACGTCAATAATACCGATTCCTCGCAGTTCGATAAAGAACCTTGTAACTTCCGGAGATGTTCCGATCAATGACTTCTTGCTGACCCTCTTGATCTCTACAACGTCATCAGATACCAGACGGTGTCCTCTTCGGATCAACTCTAAAGCTGCTTCACTCTTACCGATCCCACTCTCTCCTGTGATCAGGATTCCTTCACCAAATACATCGACCAAAACTCCATGGATCGTGATGCTTGGAGCCAATACAATTCCCAGCCATCGGATCACTTCTGCCATAAATTCAGATGTCGCATCCTGAGATATCAAAACCGGTACCCCATACTCTTTCGCAACTTTTATCATCATCTCACTTGGATGCAGATTCCTGCAAAATACGATAACTGGAATTCCCGCTCCGATGAATCTTTTATAAATATTTTTCGCATTTTCAACATCTCTTTCTACCTCTTCAATAAAAAGGTGTTCTGCTTTTCCGATGATCTGAACTCGATTCTGTGCAAAATTTTCAAAAAAACCTGCCAGCTGTAATGCTGGACGGTTGATCTCTGCCTGTTCAATGTAAACTTCTTTTGAATTGATCTCTGGTGTTACTTCTTTTAAATTTAATTCCTTGACCATATCATATACTGATACTCTATGCTCTTTATCCATAATCTTTCTCTCTTTCTGCACCCTTGATTGTCTGTCTCTTTCTTTATTTTAACATATTTCCTTACTGCTTGGAAACGTGAAAAAACTCATAAACAGCTTCTGCGGTGCTTTGATTCATACCAGGAACATTTAAAAGTTCCGTAACTGTTGCTGTCTTGATCTGTCCTAGATCTTTAAAATACTTCATTAATTCTTTTCGTCTCTTTGGTCCAACGCCTTTGATGTCATCAAGAACAGAATGTACTTGCCCTTTTGCACGCAATGACCTGTGATATTCGATCGCAAAACGATGGGCTTCATCCTGTATCCTTGTCACGAGTAAAAATGCTTCGCTGTTTGGTGCAAATATGATTTCCTCATTGTTATAATACAGTCCTCTCGTTCTATGATCATCATCTTTGACCATTCCACATACTGGAATATCAAGTCCCAATTGATCCAGCACACGAAGTGCAACATTGACCTGCCCTTTTCCTCCATCCATCATCAGAATGTCCGGAAACTTTGTAAAACTGCCAAGTGTAGTATCTTTTCCTTGTTCTTTCAGTTCTTCCAGCTCTTTCTTTCCATGAAGAAATCTTCTGGTCAAAACTTCTTCCATACTGGCATAGTCATCCGGACCTTCAATGGTTCTTAAACGAAACTTGCGATAGTCTCTTCTTCTTGCTTTTCCTCTTTCAAATACGACCATGGATGCTACGGTCTGAAATCCACTGATATTAGAAATATCAAATGCTTCCATTCGATTCAAGCCTTCCATCCCGAGCAACTCTTCAATCTCATGAACTGCTCCGATCGTCCTTCTTTCTTCCCGTTTGATCTTCTCACGATCCATTCTTAGTACATTCTGGGCATTTTCCTTTGCCATCTCTACCATCTTGTGTTTTTGTCCACGTACTGGTATCTTAAAATGTACTTTTGCTCCTCGCTTCTTCGACAACCATTCTTCAATGATCTCCTTTTCTGAAATATCATGTTCCAGAAAGATTTCCCCTGGAAGATAAGGTGTCCCCGCGTAAAACTGTTTGACAAAAGCTCCTAAAACTTCTTCCTTTGAACTTTCCTCATCTGCTTCCATATGAAAATGTTCTCTTCCAAGAAGCTTTCCTTGACGGATAAAGAAAATAGATACAACAACATCCTTGTCATCCTGTGCCATTGCAATAATGTCACGATCCTCAAACGCATACGTATTGATCTTCTGACGGTCCATGATCCGCTCAATACTCTTGAGCAAATCTCTGTATTCCATTGCCTGTTCAAATTCCAATTCATCCGATGCTTTTTGCATTTTCCCCTGAAGCATTTTTGCAACCTGTTTATAATTTCCATTTAGAAACTTGATGGTTTCTTCGATCTGTTTTGCATACTCTTCCTTGGATATATAGCCTTGACATGGTGCATCACACTGCTTGATCTGATAGTACAGACAAGGCCTGTCCTTCCCTGTATCTTTTGGAAGTCTTCGGTTACAGGTACGGATCTTAAAGATCTTGCGAAGCAGCTCGATCGTATCATTTACTGCTCCTGCACTCGTATAAGGTCCGAAATACTTTCCTCCATCCGCTTTCATCTTCCTTGCCAGCATGATCCTTGGAAATTCTTCATTGACCGTTACTTTAATGTAAGGATAGCCTTTGTCATCTTTCAGTTTTGTATTATATTTTGGATGATGCTCTTTAATCAGATTGTTCTCAAGCACCAAAGCTTCCAGTTCTGAATCCGTTATGATATATTCAAAATAAGCAACATTCTTTACCATATGCTGAATCTTCACAGACAGATTCCGGCTGTCTTGAAAGTACTGACGCACACGATTACATAACTTGATCGCTTTTCCAACGTAAATGATCTCATCTTTACTGTTATGCATCAAATAAACTCCAGGCTTTGCCGGAAGCTTCTTTAATTCCTGCTGAATATCAAACATGAACTTCCCGTTACTGAAAACTTATAAAAAAGTTATAAACCTTTATGTTTCATTCCTACTTCAACGAGTATGCTTTTGTAACGAATCAATTCATGTACTACTCACAAGTTCCTG
>ENA-OROQ01000632-OROQ01000632.1-human-gut-metagenome-genome-assembly--contig:-NODE-632-length-32454-cov-11.7354_pt1 | contig 32454 bp, 27 predicted proteins | sample MGYA00242136_ERZ509062 | MGnify/ENA primary metagenome ERZ509062 (study PRJEB26280, sample SAMEA2338735) | human gut metagenome | biome: human gut; feature: human-associated habitat; material: faeces...
CAGGAACTTGTGAGTAGTACATGAATTGATTCGTTACAAAAGCATACTCGTTGAAGTAGGAATGAAACATAAAGGTTTATAACTTTTTATAAGTTTTCAGCAACGGAAGTAATCTATGAAAGTGATCATTATCGGTGGCGGAGCTGCCGGCATGATGGCTGCATATCAGGCAGCAAAATGTGGAAACGATGTTTCCTTATATGAAAAAAATGAAAAATTAGGAAAGAAGATCTTTATCACAGGGAAAGGACGTTGTAATGTAACCAATGCCTGTGAGATCGATGAGTTGTTAGATCATGTTGTGACTAACAAGGAATTTTTATACAGTGGTTTCTATTCTTTTACCAATGATGCAATGATGGAATTGTTGGAAGAACTGGGGTGCCCTCTGAAAGTAGAACGAGGAAATCGTGTATTTCCTGTATCTGATCATTCTTCAGATGTTATCGCAGCATTACAAAGAGGTCTTAAAAAAGAAAATGTTGACATATATTTCAATACAACTGTCAAAAAGATTCTGATCGAAGACGGGATTGCAACAGGAGTAAGACTGGCATCTGGAGACACAGTGAAGGCAGATAAGGTCATTGTTGCAACAGGAGGCATGTCCTATCAGGCAACCGGATCAACCGGGGATGGATATGACTTTGCAAGAAAAGCAGGACATAAAGTGACAAAACTTACTCCTGCACTTGTTCCGTTTGAGATCAAAGAAGATTATTGTAAACAGTTGATGGGATTATCTTTAAGAAATGTCGCAGTGACAATGACTGCAGATGGCAAGAAGATTTACGATGATTTTGGAGAAATGCTCTTTACACACTTTGGAATCAGTGGGCCAGTCGTTTTAAGTGCAAGTAGTTATATTGGAAGATATCAGGGCAAAGAATTAAAATTTATCATTGATCTGAAACCAGCACTTAACAAAGAACAGTTAGATCACAGAGTATTAAAGGATTTTAATAAGACAATAAACAAAGATTTTGTAAATTCCTTAGATCATCTTTTGCCGAAGAAGCTGATTCCTGTTATGATAGAGTTATCAGGAATTCCAGAGCATAAGAAGGTCAACGAGATCACAAAGAAGGAAAGAGAACGATTTGTTTCTTTATTAAAGCATTTAGAACTTACAATTACAGGAGTTCGTGGATTTAAAGAAGCGATCATTACACAAGGCGGAGTTAACGTCAAAGAGATCGATCCGGGGACGATGGAATCAAAGAAGATCAAAGGATTATATTTTGCAGGGGAAGTATTAGATCTTGATGCGGTTACAGGTGGGTTTAACCTTCAGATCGCATGGTCAACAGGATATCTTGCAGGAATGAATTAATATATTAGGAAGCAGATCAGGAGGAAAAGATAATGTATAGTATTGCGATTGATGGACCAGCAGGAGCAGGAAAAAGCACGATTGCAAAAACAATTGCAAAGAAATTAGAATTTATTTATGTGGATACAGGAGCAATGTACCGTGCAATGGCTCTTTATTTCATCAGACATGAGATCGATCCAAAGGATGAAGAAGCGATCAACAAAGCATGTCCAGATATTCATGTAAGTATCAACTATGAAGATGGAGTGCAGCAGGTGTTATTAAACGGGGAAAATGTAAATGGACTGATCCGTACCGAGGAAGTTGGAAACATGGCTTCAAAGACATCTGCATATAAAATGGTAAGAGCAACACTATTAGATCTTCAGAGAGATCTTGCCAAGACGGCTAATATCTTAATGGATGGAAGAGATATCGGAACAAACGTACTGCCAAATGCCGATTTAAAGATTTATTTAACTGCATCATCTAAAGTAAGAGCCGAACGCCGCTACAAAGAATTGGTAGAAAAAGGTGTAGAGGCTGATTTCGATAAGATCGAGGAAGATATCATTATCCGTGACCGTCAGGATATGGAACGTGAGATCGCACCGCTAAAACAGGCAGAAGATGCAGTGCTGGTTGATTCTTCTGATATGACGATCGAAGAAGTTGTTGATGCGATCGTTGCAGAATTTGAAAAAGTAAAATAATAAAAAGTTTATTTACAAGCAGTGAGGATAAAGATGGAAGTTATTTTAGCAAAAACAGCAGGGTTTTGTTTTGGCGTGAAGCGTGCTGTTGACACTGTGTATAAAGAAGCAGGAAAGAAAAATGTATACACATATGGGCCGATCATTCACAATTCAGAGGTTGTGAATGATCTGAAGAAAAAAGGCGTGGAAGTGATCAATTCCAGAGAAGAATTAGAAGCTTTGGAAGAAGGAACGGTTATCATACGTTCCCATGGAGTTGCGAGAGAGATCTATGATCTGATCCATGAAAAAGGATTGGAATTAGTTGATGCAACATGTCCATTTGTCAGAAAGATCCATAAGATCGTAGAGAAAGCAGGCAACGATGGTGATCAGGTGATCATCGTTGGAAGTGAGCAGCACCCAGAAGTTCAGGGAATCAAAGGATGGTGTACTGGAGAAGTGCATATTATCTCAGATGCAGAGCAGTTTGAAGGGATCGATCTTAATAAGCCGACGACTCTTGTATCACAAACGACATTTAATTACAAGAAATTTCAAGATTTAGTTGAAATTCTGAATAAAAAGGGTTATGATATAGGAGTATGTAATACAATATGTAATGCCACGGAAGAGCGTCAACTGGAAGCAAAGTCTATCGCTAAGGATGTAGATGCAATGGTTGTGATCGGAGATAAGCAAAGCTCCAACAGCCAGAAATTATATGAGATTAGTAAGAAAGAGTGTGAGAACACCTTTTTTGTGCAGACACTTAGAGACCTGGATTTGAAACTTTTTGAATCGACTGGTAAGGTAGGTATTACAGCGGGGGCCTCAACCCCACAGAAAATTATCAAGGAGGTTCATGCTAGCATGACAGAAAAGAGTTTTGAAGAATTATTAGAGGAAAGTTTTGTGACAATTCACAACGGAGAGGTAGTGAAAGGTACAGTTATCGATGTGAAACCAGATGAGATCATCTTAAACATCGGATACAAAGCAGATGGTATCTTAACAAGAAGTGAATACTCTAACGATTCAGCCAACGTAGATTTAACAACTGTTGCTAAAGTTGGTGATACTATGGAGACTAAGGTATTAAAAGTGAATGATGGAGAAGGACAGGTTCTTCTTACTTATAAGAGATTAGCAGCTGAAAAAGGAAACAAACGTTTAGAAGAAGCTTTCGAGAATAAAGAAGTCTTAAAAGCACCTGTAGCTCAGGTTTTAGATGGTGGATTAAGCGTACTGATCGAAGAAGCACGTGTATTCATCCCTGCAAGCTTAGTTTCTGATTCTTATGAAAGAGACTTAAAGAAATACGAAGGACAGGAAATCGAATTCGTTATCAGCGAGTTCAACCCTCGTAAGAGAAGAGTCATCGGAGACCGCAAACAGTTATTAGTAGCTGCTAAGAAAGAAAAACAGAAAGAATTATTCGAGAAGATCGAAGCAGGAATGAAAGTAGAAGGAGTTGTTAAGAATGTAACAGACTTCGGTGCATTCATCGATTTAGGTGGAGCAGACGGACTTCTTCACATTTCTGAAATGTCTTGGGGACGTGTTGAAAACCCTAAGAAGGTCTTCAATATTGGAGATAAAGTAACTGTTCTGATCAAGGATATTCAGGGAGAGAAGATCGCATTAAGCTTAAAATTCCCAGAAGAGAATCCATGGTTAAAAGCAGAAGAGAAATACAAAGTAGGAAGTGTTGTAACAGGTAAAGTTGCACGTATGACAGATTTCGGAGCATTCGTTGAGTTAGAATCAGGAATCGATGCACTTCTTCACGTTTCTCAGATTGCAAAAGAACATATCGACAAACCATCTGACGTATTAAGCGTTGGACAGGAAATCGAAGCTAAAGTAGTTGACTTCAAGAAAGATGACAAGAAGATCAGCTTAAGCATGAAAGCATTAGCTAACGAAGAAGAAAAAACAGAAGAATAAGATCTTTATCAAAGAATCCTGATTTTTATAAATCAGGATTCTTTTTTCGTACAAGTATTGTAAAAAAACAAGTTTTGCGATATAATCAGTTTTAAAAATACATTTTTTTAAAATGATAAACCTCGAAAAGGAGTTATGACCATGGAATTAAAGAAGTTTAAAAAAGTATTGGTTGCAAACCGTGGTGAGATTGCGATCCGAGTTTTCCGAGCTTTAAATGAACTTGGAATTACAACGGTTGGTGTCTTTTCAAAAGAAGACCGTTATGCCTTATTCCGTTCTAAAGCTGATGAATCTTATCAGTTGAATCCGGACAAAGGACCAATCGATGCCTATCTTGACATCAATACGATCATTCGTATTGCAAAAGAGAAGAACGTAGATGCAATTCATCCAGGTTATGGATTTTTATCAGAGAATCCTGACTTTGTAGATGCCTGTGAGAAGAATGGAATCACATTTATCGGACCATCCTCAAGCTTGATGCGTAAGATGGGAGATAAGATTTCTTCCAAACAGATGGCAATTGAAGCTGATGTTCCAATCATTCCTGGTGTAGACCATGCGGTTCACGGACTGGAAGAAGTGACTAAGATTGCGAACCAAGTTGGATATCCTGTAATGTTAAAGGCTTCCAATGGTGGTGGAGGACGTGGAATGCGTATCGTTCATTCAGCCGAAGAGATGCCAAAAGAATATGCAGAAGCAAGGGATGAATCCAAGAAAGCATTTGGAGACGATCAGATTTTCGTTGAAAAATACTTAAAGAGTCCAAAACATATCGAGGTTCAGATCATTGGTGACCAGTATGGACATGTTGTTCATTTATATGACCGTGACTGCTCTGTACAGAGAAGACATCAGAAGGTTGTAGAATATGCACCAGCATTCAGCGTGCCAGAAGAAGTAAGACAGCAGATCTTCGAAGCATCTATCCGTCTTGCAAAACATGTAGGATATAAGAATGCCGGAACATTAGAGTTCCTGGTAGATGCAGATAACAATGCATACTTTATCGAGATGAACCCTCGTGTACAGGTAGAACATACGATCACAGAGATGGTAACAGGAATTGATATCGTACAGACACAGGTTCTTGTAGCAGAAGGATATTCTTTAGATTCTGAAGAGATCGGTATTGGATCTCAGGAGGAAGTGACATGTAATGGATACTCTATCCAGACACGTATCACAACAGAAGATCCAATGAATAATTTCCTGCCAGATACAGGTAAGATCACAGTATATCGTTCTGGAGCTGGTAACGGTATTCGATTAGATGGTGGTAACGCATATGCAGGAGCAGAGATCACACCATACTATGACAGCTTATTGGTAAAAGCGATCTCTCATGATCGTACATTTGGAAGAGCGGTTGACAAATCTATCCGTGTATTAAAAGAGATTCGTATTCGTGGAGTTAAGACAAATATTCCATTCCTGATCAATGTATTAAATAATGAGACATTCCGTGAGGGAAGATGCTATACAACATTTATTGAAGAAACACCAGAATTATTCTTACTTCCAGAAAGTCAGGACAGAGCAACAAAGATACTGGAATTTTTAGGAAATAAGATGGTAAACGTGCAGAAAGCCGTTCTTGACAAACCAGATTTTGAAGCAAGAACTCTTCCAAAGTATGATACAGAGAAGAAGATTTATGGTTCCAGAGACAAGTTCTTAGAGATGGGAGCCAAAGACTTCACACAGAGCCTGTTAAACGAGAAGAGATTACTGATCACAGATACAACAATGCGTGATGCACAGCAGTCTTTAATGGCAACACGTATGAGAACAAAAGATCTGATCGGAGCATCTGATGCGACAAACGCATTTATGGAGAATGCATTCTCTGTAGAGGCATGGGGTGGAGCTACTTATGATACAGCTTATCGTTTCTTAAAAGAGTCTCCATGGAAGAGATTAAAATTACTAAGACAACATATGCCAAATACATTGATCCAGATGTTACTTCGAGCATCCAATGCTGTAGGATACAGCAACTATCCAGATAATGTTGTTAAGAAATTCATCGAAGAAGCATCACAAAAAGGTGTAGATGTATTCCGTATTTTCGACAGCTTAAACTGGGTTGAGAATATGAAGATGCCGATCGAGACAGCATTAAAGACAGGTAAGATCGTAGAAGGAACAATCTGCTACACAGGAGATATCACAGATCCAAACGAGACAAAATATACATTAGATTACTATGTAAAGAAAGCCAAAGAATTAGAAAGCTTAGGTGTTCATATCTTTACGATCAAAGATATGGCAGGTCTTGTAAAACCATATGCAGCGAAGAAACTTATCAGTGCATTAAAAGAAGAATTAAATATTCCAGTTAATCTTCATACACATGATTCTACTGGAAATGGTGTCAGCACATTATTAATGGCATCTGAAGCAGGACTAGATATCGCTGACTGTGCGATTGGTTCTATGAGTTCTATGACAAGTAACCCATGTATGAATTCATTAGTAGAAGCATTAAAAGGAACAGAGCGAGATACAGGACTTAATCCAGATGAATTAACAGAATTAAGTCAGTACTATGCAAGAATCCGCCCAATCTACAAACAGTTTGAGAGCGGAATGGATGCACCAAATACAGAGATTTACAAATATGAGATTCCAGGTGGACAGTACTCTAATCTGTTAGCACAGGTAAAAGAAATGGGTGCAGCGGAAGACTTTGAAGAAATCAAAGGTTTATATAAAGATGCGAACCAGCTGCTTGGAAATATCGTTAAAGTAACACCATCATCTAAAGTTGTTGGAGACTTTGCGATCTTTATGTTCAAGAATGGATTAACAAAAGAGAATATCTTAGAAGTTGGTAAAGATTTATCTTATCCAGATTCTGTTGTAGAATATTTTGAAGGTATGATCGGACAGCCAGAAGGTGGATTCCCAGAAGAATTACAGAAGATCGTATTAAAAGATAAGAAACCGATCGATGTGCGTCCAGGAAGTTTATTACCAGATGAAGATTTTGATTATATCGCAAAGGGATTAAAAGAAAACTTCTATACAGAGAATATGGAAGATCCAGATATCTTAAGCCAGAAGACATTAAGCTATGCGTTATATCCAAAAGTATATGAAGATTACTGTAGACATTTTGAGGCTTACAATGATGTAACAGGACTTGAAAGTCACGTATATTTCTATGGATTAAGAAAAGGTGAAGAGACAACACTGAAATTAGATGAAGGTAAATATCTGATCATCAAATTTATCGATATGACAGAGCCTGATGAAGATGGATACCGTCTGTTAGACTTTGAAGTAAATGGATCTATCCGTGAGATCAAAGTTCTTGATAAGAATTTAGAGGTTAAGACAGACCGAAGAGTTAAAGCAGATAAATCTAATCCTGCACATCTTGGATCCACAATTCCAGGAACAGTTGGTAAAGTTCTTGTCAATGAAGGTGATGAGGTCACAGTGAATATGCCGCTGATGACAGTTGAAGCTATGAAGATGGAGACAACTGTTGTTTCTACGGTTAATGGTAAGGTTGATAAGATCTATGTCAAAGAAGGAGAACAGGTAAATCAGGAAGATCTGTTAATCTCTTTTGAAATTGATGAATAGAAATTGAATTAGATTTCATACTAAAGAAGGAAGTAAGAAGATGCTTCCTTCTTTTTTTAGTGCAAATTGCAGAGCATCGTTCTAAATAATAAAGATAAAAAATATGATACAGGAAGGTAAGATTTTGGTATGAAAGATAATGAGAGACAAGAAATAGAAAAATTTGGACAGTTGCAGGAAAATGGGATTTTTACAATGACTATCATTGGTGAGATCGAAGGGCATCAGTTATCTGCACAAAATGCAAAGACAACAAAATATGAACATATGATACCGGCTTTAGCAAAGGTTGAGCAGGATGAAAGTATAAAAGGAATCTTAATTTTGATCAATACGATCGGTGGAGATGTAGAATGTGGACTTGCGATCGCAGAGCTTATCGCATCTCTAAGCAAACCAACCGTATCGCTTGTTCTTGGAGGAAGTCATTCGATCGGAGTACCGCTTGCTGTGGCAGCAGATCATTCTTTTATTGTGAAAAGCGCAACAATGATGATTCATCCAGTGAGAAGTTCTGGAACATTTATCGGAGTTATTCAAAGTTATCGTAATATTGAAAAGATTCAAGATCGGATTACGACATTTATTAGTGATCATTGTAAAATGAAAAAGGAAAGAGTTGAAGAATTGATGCTTCATATTGGACAGCAGGTAAAAGATGTTGGTATGATCCTTTCAGGGGAGGAGGCAGTAAAAGAAGGATTGATCGATGAGATGGGTGGAATAAAAGAAGCAACAGACAGATTGATTGAAATAATTAATCTGTCTGAAAATAAATAAAAAATTTGAATAAAAAAACAAATAATACCTTTATAATATTCCTGTTTTGGTATATGATAAGAATAACAAATATGTTAAAAAAAACACAAACTATCTTAAGGCATCATTAGAGGAGGGAATATCATGAGAGGAATACAGACACCAGTTCGGAATGTGAGAAGAAGGATTTTTAAAGAGATCGCAAAGTTTGGTTACGAACAAAGAAACTTACAGGATCTTGAAGATCTTCCATATGAGATCGTACCTGGAGAAGTTGCAAAATATCGAGATAGCATTTACAGAGAACGAGCGATCGTAGGTGAGAGACTGAGGCTTGCCATGGGAATGTCATTAAATCCAGCGGATAAACCAACAAGAATTACGAAAGGAATTGATGAGAGCAATATTTCAGAGAAGTATTATGAGCCGCCACTTCTTCAGGTGATTCCATCTGCATGCAATGAATGTAAGGAGAAGGCATTTATTGTAGGAGAGCAGTGCCAGGGATGTATGGCCCATCCGTGTATGGAAGTTTGTCCGAAGAAGGCAATTAGTTTTAAGGATGGATATTCTTATATCGATCAGGAAAAATGTATCAAATGTGGACAATGTAAAAAGGTCTGTCCATATGGTGCGATTTATGAAAGAAAACGTCCTTGTGCAAATGCCTGTGGGGTTGGAGCAATCGAAACAGATTATGCAGGAAGAGCTAAGATCAATCCAGATAAATGTGTTTCTTGTGGTATGTGTATGGTAAATTGTCCGTTTGGAGCAATTGTAGATAAATCTCAGATTTACCAGTTGATCAAGGCAATGAATGAAGGTGCGGAAGTGATCGCAATCTTAGCACCTGCATTTGTCGGACAATTTGGACCAAAAGCAACGCCAAATAAGATTAAAGCTGCACTTCTTGATATTGGGTTTGCAGATGTGTGGGAAGTTGCAGTTGGAGCAGACGCAGGGGCACTAGAAGAGGCAAAACATTATGTTCAAAGTGTAGCTACAGGGAAACTACCATTCTTGCTGACATCATGCTGCCCATCATGGTCTATGCTTGGAAAGAAATATTTTCCAGAGGTGATTGATGAAATTTCTAATGCACTAACACCAATGGTAGCAACGGCAAGAGCGGCAAGGATTGCATCTCCAAATGCAAAAATTGTTTTTGTAGGGCCATGTGTTGCCAAAAAGTTAGAAGCATCCAGACGGACAGTGCGAAGTGAGGTTGATTTTGTGATCACATTTGAAGAACTGGCTGGAATGTTTGATGCGAAAGAAATTGATTTTAACACATATGAAAAAGAAGAAGAGTTAAATGATGCCTTTGGAGCCGGACGTGGATATGCAGTTGCAAGTGGAGTAGCTGGAGCGATCAAGGCATGTATTGATGAATACTATCCTGGAACAGAAGTAAAGATCGATCATGTGGAAGGTCTTGCAGATTGTAAGAAAATGCTTCTACAAGCGAAAGCAGGGAAGAAAAAGGGCTATCTGATCGAAGGAATGGGATGTCCAGGTGGATGTGTTGCAGGAGCCGGAACCAATATACCTGTTGTGAAAGCACAAATTCAGGTTAAGAAATTTGTAAAAGAAGCGGAAGATTTTGTACCTCCAGAAACTGCACAATATTAAGAGGTTAAAAGAAAAGGGAAATGTATGGGAGATAAATACATTTCCCTTTTTCTATGGTGGGACTTGCGTATTTTGATAATTAATTGTAAAATAAGAAAATACGCAGATTATGTATACAAAATGTATACAAAGAGAGGTAACAATTTCTATGGCAGCAAAGAAGATAAGAAAGAGGAAGACATCTTCTGCAAAGAAACGGACACGCACAAGACAAAAGGATTTTGCACCGTTTTATAAAGAGATTGCAGTATTAGTTGTTTTTGCTCTTTTCATTTTTTTATTTTTAAGTAATTTTGGAATATGCGGATACATAGGAAACAGCATTAGTACATTTTTCTTTGGAGCGTTTGGAACGACCTATTACGTCATTCCGGCAGTAAGTTTTATTCTGGCAATTTTATTGATCTCCAATGATTACAGCAGTCTTGCAGTGAAGAAGACATGTTTTGCAATCCTGCTGTTATGTATGGTATCCACAATTTTTCAGATGATATATAATATAGAAGTAAGAGATGCTTATTCAGCCTTTGTATTTAGTGGAAGAACCCACAGAGGAGGCGGGTATCTGGGAGCATTGATCTGTTCAATCCTGTATAAGGAACTGGGAGGGGCAGGAAGTGTTTTGGTTGTGTTATTGATTTCTGTGATCTCATTGATCCTTGTAACAGAGAGATCCTTACTTTCCTTCCTTAAGAAAGCAGTTGATTTCTTTACAGTAGAAGGATATGAAGAAGATATAGAAGAACGACCAGCGAAGAAGAAACGAAAAGCAAAAGAGGTGTCCAAAGAAGATAAAGAAACAGCACCGAGAAAGAAACGATCGATGCATATTCCGGATTTACGATCTGGAAGACCGAAACCATCACAGGCATCTCCAATGCCTCCAATGGAACCAGAAGAGAAAACAAAACAAACACCGATACAGAAGGATTTTGATGATCTGATCGAACAAGAAGAGACAGACAAAGAACCAAAAGAAATATTTGAACCAGTACAGCCGAATGTATCGAAGAGATCTCTTGTGAATAAGGATAAGAATACACCATCGAAACCAGTAGAGATTCTCCCTCAGGTTCGAACCAAAGAAGGAGATTATAAGTTTCCACCAGTATCTTTATTGGAGAAAGGAAAGAAAACAGCAGGAAATAACAAAGAAGAACTTCGTCAGACTGCACAAAAACTGCAAAAAACATTGGAAGATTTCGGAGTTCATGTTACAATTACCAATATTAGCTGTGGACCATCTGTTACACAGTTTGAATTACATCCAGAACAGGGTGTGAAAGTCAGCAAGATCGTAAATCTTGCGGATGATATTAAGTTAAACCTTGCAGCAGCAGATATTCGAATTGAAGCACCGATCCCAGGAAAATCAGCAATTGGAATCGAAGTTCCGAATAAGACAAACCAGATGGTAATGTTCAGGGAACTGATCGAGAATCAGGAATTTGCACAGGCAAGATCAAAGATCGCATTTGCAGTAGGAAAGAACCTTGCTGGACAGGTGATCGTGTCAGATATTGCCAAGATGCCGCATCTTTTGATCGCAGGAGCAACAGGTTCTGGTAAGTCAGTTTGTATTAATACATTGATCATGAGTATTTTATACAAGGCAACGCCAGATGAAGTGAAACTGATCATGATCGATCCGAAGGTTGTAGAATTAAGTGCATATCAGGGGATTCCGCACTTACTGATCCCAGTCGTTACAGATCCGAAGCAGGCATCCAGTGCGTTAAACTGGGCTGTGATGGAGATGGGAGAGCGATATAAGAAGTTTGCAGAAGTGAATGTAAGAAACTTAACTGGATATAATGAGAAGGTCGAGGAATCGATCAAGAATGGTATGGAAGGGGAAGATTTTAAGAAGCTTCCGCAGATCGTTATCATTGTAGATGAGCTTGCAGACCTTATGATGGTTGCACCTGGTGAAGTGGAAGATGCGATCGTGCGCCTGTCACAGCTTGCCAGGGCAGCAGGAATTCATCTGGTGATCGCAACACAGAGACCATCGGTTAACGTTATTACAGGCCTGATCAAAGCGAATGTACCTTCAAGAATTGCATTTTCGGTATCATCGGGAGTTGATTCAAGAACGATCATTGATATGAATGGTGCTGAGAAACTGTTAGGAAAGGGTGATATGTTATTCTATCCATCCGGATATCAGAAGCCGATCCGTGTACAAGGTGCATTTGTCAGTGATGAAGAAGTCAGCAAGGTTGTAGAATTCTTAAAGGAAGAAAATAATGCCGAAGACAGCTATGGTGCAGACATTCAGGAAAAGATTCAGACAGCTGCGGTCAAAGCAGCAACATCGCAGGAAAGGGATGAATATTTTGAAAAAGCAGCTGAGTTTATTATTGACAAAGACAAGGCTTCGATCGCAAGTCTTCAAAGAGTCTTTAAGATTGGATTTAACCGTGCAGCAAGACTGATGGATCAGTTATGCGAGGCGGGGATCGTCGGAGAAGAGGAAGGAACCAAGCCAAGGAAAGTTCTTATGAGCGAAGAACAATTTGAACAATACAAAGAAGATTATCTATAGAAAGGAAACTATTATGAAAACAGATATTGAAATCGCACAGGAAGCCACATTATTACCGATCAAAGAAGTTGCAGCGAATATCGGGATCAAAGAAGATGACCTTGAATTATATGGAAAATACAAGGCTAAATTTGATTCTCATTTCATGGATGAAGTTAAGAATAACGAAGACGGGAAACTAGTTCTTGTGACAGCGATCAACCCAACTCCAGCAGGTGAAGGAAAGACAACAACAAGCGTCGGAGTATCTCAGGCATTAAACAAACTTGGAAAGAAAACAATCTGTGCTCTTCGTGAGCCATCTCTTGGACCATGTTTTGGTATCAAAGGTGGAGCAGCCGGTGGTGGATATGCACAGGTTGTACCAATGGAAGATTTAAACCTTCATTTTACAGGGGATTTTCATGCGATCACATCTGCAAACAACTTATTAGCAGCAATGCTTGATAATCACATTCAGCAAGGAAATAAACTAAATATCGATACAAGAGATGTTGTATGGAAGAGATGTATTGATATGAATGACCGTGCATTAAGAAATACAGTCATCGGACTTGGACGTCGTGTGGATGGTGTTGTCCGTGAGGATCATTTCGTGATCACAGTAGCATCTGAGATCATGGCGATCCTTTGCCTTGCAAATGATATGGCAGATTTAAAAGAACGTTTAGGAAAGATCATCGTTGCATACAACATGGACCGTGAACCAGTCACAGCCAAAGACTTGAATGCAGTTGGAGCTATGGCGGCATTATTAAAAGATGCTATTAAACCAAATATGATTCAGACATTAGAGCATACACCAGCATTTGTACATGGTGGACCATTTGCGAATATCGCACATGGATGTAATAGCGTACAGGCTACAAAATTAGCGTTAAAATTAGCAGATATCGCAATCACAGAAGCAGGATTTGGTGCTGACCTTGGTGCAGAGAAATTTATGGATATTAAGTGTCAGATGGCTGATCTTCACCCAGATGCAGTTGTATTAGTAGCAACTGTACGTGCTTTAAAATACAATGGTGGAGTTCCAAAAGACAATCTGGCAGAAGAAAATATTGATGCGTTAAGCAAAGGTATCGTAAATCTTGAAAAACATATCGAGAACTTAAAATTGTTCGGAGTTCCTGTTGTTGTAACATTAAACCAGTTTGCAACAGATACAGAAGCAGAACTTACATTTATCAAGAATTTCTGTGAAGAAAGAGATTGTGATTTCGCATTATCTCAGGTATGGGAAAAAGGTGGAGAAGGTGGAATCGAACTTGCCAAAGCAATCCTTCGTACATTAGATAATAAAGAAAGTCATTACAAACCATTATATACATATGATGATACAACGATCGAAGAAAAGATTGAAACGATCGCAACTAAGATCTATGGAGCGGATAAAGTTGTATACACAGCAGCTGCAGCACGTCAGAAGAAGAGACTGACTGAACTTGGATATGGAAATCTTCCAATCTGTATGGCGAAGAACCAGTATTCTTTATCTGATGATCCTAAGAAGCTTGGACGCCCAGAAGGATTTGATATTACGATCCGTGAGATCTATGTCAATGCAGGTGCAGGATTCTTAGTAGCCTTGACAGGTGATGTCATGACAATGCCTGGACTTCCAAAGAAACCAGCAGCAGAAGGAATCGATGTAAATGACGATGGAGTTATCACAGGATTATTCTAATCAACAAAAATAAAGCCAATATATACTTAAAAGAAATGACGAGGAAATACAATGCAGATTATTGATGGAAAGAAGATTTCTCAGGAAATCAAAGATGAAGTAAAAGAAGAAGTAGCGCAGCTGAAAGCAGAGGGAAAAGATATTGCGCTTGCTGTTATTCAGGTAGGAGCAGATCCTGCATCAAGTGTTTACGTACGCAATAAAAAACGTGCCTGCGAGTATGTAGGAATCGAGTCTGTAAGCTATGAGCTTCCAGAAGAGACAACACAGGAAGAACTAATGGCGATCGTGGATAAATGCAATAAGGATCCTAAGATCAACGGAATCCTAGTACAGCTTCCACTTCCAAAACATTTGGATGAAGATGAAGTATTATTAGCAATCGATCCTAAGAAAGATGTTGACGGATTCCATCCAGTCAGTGTTGGAAATATGGTGATCGGAGAAAAAGGATTCTTACCATGCACACCAGCCGGAGTAATCCAGTTATTAAAACGTTCTGGTGTCGAAATTGATGGGAAAGAATGTGTGGTAGTCGGAAGAAGTAACATTGTAGGAAAACCTATGGCAATGTTATTATTACGTGAGAACGGAACAGTGACTGTCTGCCATTCTCATACAAAAGACTTAAAAGAAGTCTGCAAACGTGCAGATATCTTGGTTGTAGCAATTGGTAAACCAAAATTTATTGATGATTCTTATGTAAAAGATGGAGCAGTTGTCATTGATGTTGGAATCCACAGAAATGAAAATAACAAACTTTGTGGTGACGTAGATTATGACAAAGTTGCACCAAAGACATCTGCGATCACACCAGTTCCAGGTGGAGTTGGACCAATGACGATCGCAATGTTAATGAAAAACTGTGTAGAATCTAAGAAATTGTTTGGAGAGTAAGAGAAATGAAGATATTATTTATTTCGCTTGGATGTGATAAAAACTTAGTAGACAGTGAAGTTATGCTTGGCCTTTTGACCAAGCATGGCTACACTTTGACCGACGATGAGACACAGGCAGATGTTATTGTAATTAATACATGCTGTTTCATCCATGATGCCAAAGAAGAAAGTATCAATACGATCTTAGAGATGGCACAGTACAAAGAACAGAATCTGAAGGCATTGGTTGTTGCTGGATGCCTCGCAGAACGTTATAAAGACGAGATCTTAAAAGAGATTCCAGAGATTGATGCGGTTCTTGGAACAACAAGTTATGATTCTATTGTAGAAGCAGTGAATACCGCATTAGAAGAAAATACAGGGGAACATTTTGAACATTACGAAAGTATTGATTATCTTCCAGATAATTCTGAAGTAGAACGTGTTGTAACAACAGGAAATCACATGGCATATTTAAAAATTGCTGAAGGTTGTGACAAGCGATGCAGTTATTGTATCATTCCAAAGATTCGCGGACGTTTCAGAAGTGTTCCAATGCAAGAACTGTTGAATGAGGCAAAGCGTTTAGCATCTGAAGGAGTGAAAGAATTAGTACTGGTAGCTCAGGAAACAACACTGTATGGCAAAGACCTGACAGGAGAAAAACAGCTTCCGTTATTACTTCATGAACTTTGCAAGATCGAAGGGATTGAATGGATCCGCCTGTTATACTGCTATCCAGAAGAGATCACAGATGAGCTGATCAAAGTGATCAAGACAGAAGAGAAAGTCTGCAATTACATTGATATGCCGATTCAGCATAGTGAGAATCGTATCTTACAGAGAATGGGAAGAAGAACATCAAGAGAAGATCTTGTAGCAGTGATCAAGAAACTTCGTAAAGAGATTCCTGATATCACGATCCGTACAACACTGATCACAGGATTTCCAGGAGAAAGTCAAGAAGATCACGAAGGATTAATGAACTTTGTAGAAGAATGTAAATTCGATCGTTTAGGAGTCTTTACTTATTCACCGGAAGAAGATACACTGGCAGCAACATTTGAGGATCAGATTGATGAAGAAGTCAAAGAAGAACGAAGAGATGAACTGATGAGTCTTCAGCAGGAGATTTCTTATGAACATACCCAGCAGTTAGTCGGTAAAACGATCAAAGTCATGGTAGAAGGATATTTATTTGAAGATGATATCTACGTTGGACGTTCTTATATGGATGCACCAAAGGTAGATGGATGTGTTTTTATAAATTCTCCAGAAGAACTGATGACAGGAGACTTTGTTTATGTTAAAATTACCCAGGGTAGAGAATATGATGTGATAGGAGAAGTAGATTATGAATTTACCAAATAAGTTAACAATTTTAAGAACACTTATGATCCCGGTATTCTTATTTTTCCTGCTGACAGATTATGCAGGGGATTACAGCAAGTGGATCGCAGTTGTTGTATTTATTCTAGCGAGTCTTACAGACTTTTTAGATGGACATATTGCAAGAAAATACAACCTGGTAACAAATTTCGGAAAATTTATGGATCCATTGGCAGACAAATTATTGGTTTGTTCTGCAATGATCGCATTAGTTGGAATGCATCGCTTATCATCTATTGTAGCGATCATTATTATTGCAAGAGAATTTATCATTAGTGGATTCCGTTTGATCGCCTCTGATAATGGAATCGTTATTGCAGCCAGCTACTGGGGAAAATTTAAGACAAACTTTCAGATGTTTATGATCATTATGCTGATCATTGACCTTGGAACAAGCACAGCCGTGATGATCGAGAATATTTTGATCGTTATCGCAACAGCCCTGACGATCATTTCTTTAGTTGATTATTTGGTGAAGAATAAACAGGTATTATCTGAAGGAAACTAGATCCAGAAAGGAACAACATTTATGACAGCAGAAATTATTTGCGTAGGAACAGAGATTTTATTAGGAAACATCGTGAATACCAATGCTGCCTACTTATCAGAACGCTTAGCCTCATTGGGGATAAGCGTTTTTTTTGAGACGACAGTAGGCGACAATCCGGAAAGATTAGAAAATGTGATCAGACAGGGACTTGAAAGATCTGATATTTTGATCTTATCTGGTGGACTTGGACCAACGAAAGACGATCTTACAAAGGAAATTGCAACGAAAGTATGTGGACAGGATCTTGTAGAAGATGAAGAAGCACTAAGACGTTTGAAAGAATATTTTGCGAGAAGTCATCGTAGCATGACAGAGAATAATTTAAAACAGGCATTAGTACCAGAAGATTGTACTGTTTTATATAACGAAAATGGAACAGCCCCTGGAATGGTCATCCATGCAAAAGAAGGGAAGAAAGTAGTTTTACTCCCAGGACCTCCAAGTGAACTGCTCCCAATGTTCCATGATCAGGTAGAACCGATCATAAAAGAATTAAGTTCAGAAGTATTATACTCCGATGTTGTGAAGATCGATTGTATGGGAGAAAGCCGAGTTGCAGCAGAGATTGAAGATTTGATCGAAAAGCAGACGAATCCTACAGTTGCCCCATATGCCAAATTAGGAGAAGTTCATCTTCGAGTGACAGCAAAAGCGGCAAGTGAAGATGAAGCAAAGAAACTTGTTGCACCAGTAACGGAAGAATTATACCAAAGATTTGGGCATAAGATTTTTACGACAAAAGAAGATGAAACATTAGAAGATGTTGTAGTCGACATGTTAAGTAAACAGCATTATACGATCGCGGCAGCAGAATCCTGTACAGCAGGAATGTTTACCGCAAGGTTAGTTAATGTTGCAGGAGCATCAGATGTCTTAAATGAAAGTTTCATTACATATGCAAATGAAGCCAAGATGAAATATCTTGGAGTAAAAGAAGAAACTCTAAATACCGTTGGAGCAGTTTCAGAAGATACGGCCAGACAGATGGCGGAAGGTGTTGCACGACAGGCAGGTTCAAATGTCGGTGTTGGAATCACAGGTCTTGCTGGACCGGGCGGTGAAACACCTGAGAAGAAAGCAGGACTTGTTTACATCGGTGTCAGTGTCAATGGAAAGACGAAAGTAAACAAATACCAGTTAAACGGTAACAGACAGAAAGTCAGAGAAACAGCTGTATGCAGAGCGTTAACTATGGTAAGGCATGCATTAGTTGAAGAATCTTTATAATAAGAAAAAATCGAACAAATATTCGTTCGAACACTTGTTTTTTAGTGTAAGGATATGCTATACTCTAAACAGGAAATTAAAAGATAGAAGAATATAAGATAAATATTTGAAATTAAAAGGAGTAAACATATATGAAACAGGAAGAGAAATTAAAGGCATTGGATGCCGCATTGGTTAAGATCGAGAAAGACTATGGTAAGGGATCGGTCATGAAACTTGGAGAATACCAGGCAGATCGTACGATCGAAGTAACACCAACAGGTTCTATCAGTCTTGACATCGCATTAGGAGTAGGTGGAGTTCCTAAGGGACGTATCATTGAGATTTATGGACCTGAATCTAGTGGTAAGACAACAGTAGCACTTCATATGGTAGCTGAAGTTCAGAAGAGAGGCGGGATTGCAGGATTTATTGATGCAGAGCATGCCCTTGATCCAGTCTATGCAAAGAATATCGGGGTTGACATTGATAACCTTTATATCTCTCAGCCAGATACAGGAGAACAGGGACTTGAGATCACAGAGACTATGGTAAGATCTGGAGCGATCGATACCATCATCGTCGATTCTGTGGCAGCTTTGGTACCAAAGGCAGAGATTGACGGAGATATGGGAGATTCCCACGTAGGTCTTCAGGCAAGATTGATGTCACAGGCACTTCGTAAGTTAACAGGTGTTGTAAGTAAGTTTAACTGCACGGTTATCTTTATCAATCAGTTGCGTGAGAAAGTTGGAGTCATGTTCGGAAACCCAGAGACAACAACTGGTGGACGTGCGCTTAAGTTTTATTCATCTATCCGCTTAGATGTCAGAAGAACAGAGACATTAAAACAGGCAGGAGAGATGATCGGTAACAGAACAAGGATCAAAGTAGTGAAGAATAAGGTGGCCCCTCCATTTAAACAAGCAGAATTTGATATTATGTTTGGAAAAGGAATTTCCAAGTATGGAGATATTTTAGATCTTGCAGCAGATGCAGATATCATTCATAAGAGTGGTGCATGGTATGCATACAACGGAGAGAAGATCGGACAGGGTAGAGAGAACAGTAAGAAGTACTTAGAAGATCACCCAGATATCGCAGAGACAGTGGAACATGCAATCCGTGTCCACTATGGACTGTTAGAGGAAGATGCTGAGAATGCCAACAACGATCCTAAGGCAGAGACTCAGGTTTCTGAAGAATAATGATCATTACGAAACTAGATAAAGTAGGAACAAAGCAGGTCAGGCTTTTCTTCGATGAAGAAAAGTACTGCCTGCTTTACTATAATGAGATAAGACGATTGGGATTCCATGAACAAGACGAGATCGGACAGGAAGAATTTGAAGAATTGAACAAATTACTGTTACATCGGGCGAAGTTAAAAGCTATGTCATTGTTAAAATATCAGGATCGTACAAGAAAGGAATTAAAAGATCGTCTTATGAGAGCAGAATTTCCAGAATTTATTACGGAAGGGGCAGTTGCGTATGTGGAGTCATTTGGATATATCAATGATGAAGAATATGTACGCCGCTACATGGAATACAAGTCAGGAAGTAAGAGTAAGATTCAGATTAAGATGGACCTTCGGAAGAAAGGAATCACTGCGGAGACATTAGAGAGGGTCTTTGAGGAATATGAATACGAAGAAGATGATATCTTGGAAGAACAGGTCAAGAAAAGAATTCGGCAAAAGGGTTCCATCACTAAGGAGAATTTTCAGAAATATTACGGTTATTTTGCAAGAAAAGGATTTAATAGCGGCAAAATATTAGATTTATTACGGAAATACATGGAAGATTAAATAAATTACAGGCTAAATATTAAAAAAATATAAAGAATTCATCATTTGGTTGCATATTGACAGATAAAATTATATAATCTGAGTCAAAGGGTGTAACAAAGCAGCTGACGACGATATCTGGAAGGAATATATGATCCGGATATGGTTCCAATTATAAGGAGTATCATTTATATGAGAAAGAAATCACATATTTCATTAGCAGGACAGATCATGGATTCTATGGAACTTGACAATGTATTCGATTATAGATTACCATTTTACGTAGGAAGTATCTGGCCAGACTGCAGACCATCATTTGTGACGACACCTCATAAGTTTGATATTACATTTGATGATATTGAACATAAGATTTCAAAATTTATTGCCAATTATGATAAAGATAAGGGAATGAACATGCGACGTTGTGCAGGACTTGGAGTGATCATTCATTACATTGCAGATTATTTTACATTTCCACATAATGATCATTATCCAGGCAATGTAAAGGATCACTGTTATTATGAACGTGATCTGAAGTTTGGAATGAGAGCATTTCTTCAGACAGAAGAAGCAGCACAGATCAAGGAGCATGTTGCGGCATATGATTCTGTGGAAGAATTGACATCATATATTAGAAGTATTCATAATTCTTATATGAAGCTTGCACATACAGTAGAAGAAGATATCAGATATATCGTACATGCATGTACAACCGTTGTGAAGAGTGTACTGAATATGGTAAGTTATGCAGTTAGTACAAGTGTGATGAATATTCAGTATGTATAATCTGTAACCAGAACGAGAACAAAGAGCAGAAGCAGGAAAATCGCCTGTTTTTGCTCTTTTCTTCATTTATACCAAATATAATAGAAAGATGTTTGATGCAATTATGATGCATAAAGATGTTAATATAAAACGAAGTTTTGGGCAGCAGATACAAAAACAATAAGGAAGATAAACAATAAGGAGAGAATCAATATGGTAAACATCATGATCGTGGAAGATGAAAAACCAATTTCAAATCTGATCGCATTAAGCCTTAAGAAAGCAGGGTATTATTGCGAATGTGCTTATGATGGGTTAGAGGCACTTGATATGCTGGATCAGCATTATCCGGATTTGATCTTACTTGATATTATGCTGCCCGGAGCTGATGGATTTGAAATTTTAGAATATGTAAAACCACTAGAGATTCCAGTAATCTTTTTGACAGCAAAAGGAGGATTATCGGATCGTGTCAGTGGGTTGCGCTTAGGAGCGGAAGATTATATTGTAAAACCATTTGAAATCATGGAACTGTTGGCAAGGATTGAAGTTGTATTAAGAAGATATAAGAAATTAGAACGTATGATCAGAATTCTAGGACTAGAAATTGATACAGACGCACGAATTGTGACAAAGAATGGACAACCGATCAATCTGACAAAAAAAGAATATGATATTTTATTGTTATTCGCAAGGAATCCAGGAAATGTGTTGTGTCGAGAAACGATTTATGAACGTGTGTGGGGCGGGGATTACATTCCTGGCAGCAGGACAGTGGATCTGCATGTACAGCGGGTCCGCAAAAAGACAGAATGGGAAGAGTATTTAGTTTGCGTGCCGAAAATGGGTTATCGCTTGGAGGTACCAAAATGAAATTTCGATGGAAATTAGTGATTGTGACGATGTTGATCGTTTCATTTTCCTTTGGATTTGGAGGAATGTTGTTGATCCAGAATTCATACCATGCAACATTAAATCAAGAAAAAAAGGCTGCAAGGAATTCTTATGAGACAATTCTGAGAATGTTAAAAGAAATTGATGAAATGGATGACACTTATCAGAACCAGACATTTGCAAGTGTTTTGAAACGATTAAGCAATCAAGGACTGCTTGGAGACACATCAGTTCGTCTGTTAAAAGAAAAGGATGGTGTCGCACAATGGAATCAGCCCGTTTATTATAATCGTAAAAATGACGATTTCAAAAAAGGCGGTCATTTTACGACCAGACAAGGAGAAGTGGTTATCTTTCAAAGAAAAAACAGAATTTACTACCAGATTACCAGCAAGATTTCTTATGGAAAGGAAAAACTGGTATTTCAAGGAGCATATGATATTTCAGAAGTATATCAGACAAGGCATAAACAATTAGTCAGTTTTCGAAAGATTTTTGCAGTTGTTCTTGGGATAGGGATTCTTTTGTCATATTTTCTTGCATCAATTCTTACGAAACCTTTGCAAAGGTTATCGCAGGTTTCTAAACAGATCGCAGATGGGGATTATTCTGTGAGAGTGCCGGTTCATACAGAAGATGAGATAGGAGAATTATCTATAAATTTTAATTATATGACAGAACAGTTGGTAGAAAAGTTAATGAAACTTGATCAATTATTAAAGAATCAGGAAGAATTTATGGGAAGTCTTGCACATGAGATGAAAACGCCGCTTACATCGATCATTGGGTATGCGGATCTGATGCGCATGGAAAGTCTTTCTGAGGAAGAACAAAAAGAGGCTTGTAGCTATATTTATTCAGAAGGAAAGAGGCTTCAGAATTTATCTTTAAAGTTAATGAAACTATTGGTACTAAAGAATCAGGAATTTCAGATGCAGAAGCAGGACTTGGAACCAATGATCCGTGCGGTAGCCGCATCCATGCAGTATCGTTTGGAAGAACAGAAAGTTTTATTGAATCTGAATTTAAAATCAGTGGTCTGCAAGATAGAACCAGATTTATTAAAATCATTAATTTTAAACCTTATGGATAATGCACTAAAATCCATGGATGAAGGTGGAATTTTGTCTATAGAAAACAAGGCAACGGAGGAAGGAGCGAAGATTTATATTTCAGACAATGGATGTGGTATGCCAAAAGAAGAAATCAGCAAGATTACAGAGGCATTTTACAGAGTCGATAAATCTAGATCCAGAAAGCAGGGCGGAGTTGGTCTTGGACTTGCACTGTGCAAAGAAATTGTAAGGATTCATCATGGAGATATGGAATTTATCAGTCAGCCTGGAAAAGGAACAACAGTGATGATTACGATTGGAGGGTGTGATGAAAAAACAAATTAGAAATATTCTTTTGATCATAACAGCCTTCTTTTTTACAGCGTTTTTCTGCTTATTGCCAAATCTTCAGGCGTTACTTGTGGATTGGAAAGTGCAATATAAGAAATTATATACGCATATAGCAAAGAAGAAAAATGATACAAATGTTATGAATGTATCAGATGTTTCGGATGTACAGAATCTGCTGATATGGTATATTGCATTGGCGCCAGAAAATCAAGGGAAGGAAGAAAAATCTGTAAATCTGATCATGGATGCGTATACGAATCAGATTCTTGCGTTGGATGTATATTCGGATCATTATTATAAAGATTGGAAAGAGTTGGCGGATCATTTGGAAGACATTCCAAATGGATTTTTATCTTATCTGGATTTAAAACGGTCAGAAAAAGGATTTAAGAAGACTCTGCAAGAGAATGAAATGATTTCAGAGCAATATCAAAAATTTAAAAATGCACACCTTCCATATACGCAGATATCGGGGAGCAGCGGGGTTTATGCAACTGAGGATGGGATACAGACTTATATTCCAGTGGAATGGACTGGTTATGGTTTTATGATCAATAATGTTTATAATACTTAATTAAAAAAGTGTTCAAAGAAAATAATGATATCTAAGATTTGCTCTTGTATTTTGAAAGCTTTCTCTCTATAATAAATAAACGGAACCCTACAAATATAGTAGGATACGAAAGAAAGGTTGAAAGCATGAGTAATATGAATATTTCATATAAAGAATTAAAACAGTTAGAAAAAGGGAGTTATCAGCTTCTTGATATGAGAGATGAATCAAACACATCTTATGGAATGATCCCTGGAGCTGTTGTGGCAGCAGGTGAAGATGAGCTTGGAACACAGGCAAAGGAATATATTGATCAGGGTAAGAAAGTTATTTTATATTGTACCAAGGGAATTTTCAGCAAGGAGGCAGCAGAAAAATTAGCGGAAGAAGGAATCGATGTCCTTAGTTTGGAAGGCGGATACACAGGATGGTTGTTATCCTTGATGAAAGAAGAACAGGAAAACGATCAGAAAACAGAACAAAATAACAAAGAAGCCGAAGAAAAAGGCAAGAAAAAAGAACTGACAAGAACACAGGAGATCGAAAAGAGCATCCGTAAGAAGTTTCACAAACAGATATTCTCCAAGTTTGTAAAAGCGATCAAGACATATGATCTAGTGCAGGAGAATGATAAGATTGCTATCTGTATCTCTGGGGGAAAAGATTCCATGTTGATGGCGAAATTATTTCAGGAATTAAAACGCCATAACAAATTCCATTTTGATCTTGTATTTTTAGTCATGGATCCAGGATATAATGAAATGAATCGACAGATCATAGAGAATAATGCCAAATTATTAGATATTCCGATCACAGTCTTTGAATCTGATATTTTTGATGCTGTTTATGAGATTGAGAAATCGCCATGTTATCTGTGTGCAAGAATGCGTCGTGGATATTTATACAGCAAGGCAAAAGAGCTTGGATGCAATAAGATTGCGTTGGGACATCACTATGATGATGTCATTGAGACGATCCTTATGGGAATGCTTTATGGAGCACAGGTACAGACGATGATGCCAAAACTTCACAGTACAAACTTTGAAGGAATGGAACTAATCCGTCCGATGTATCTGATCCGAGAGGATGATATAAAGCATTGGAGAGATTTCAATGGATTACATTTTATCCAGTGTGCATGTAAGTTTACAGATACTTGTACAACATGTAATCCAGACGGTGTTACGAAATCCAAGAGAATGGAGACAAAACAGTTGATTGCGAAGATGAAAGAGATCAATCCGTATGTAGAGTCCAATATTTTCAAGAGTGTAGAAAATGTCAATTTAAAGACGATCATTGCATATAAGAAAGATGGAGTAAAACATTCGTTCTTAGATACTTACGATCAGGAAAATTAAATAAGAATAAAAACACAGAGATTGGTGATAAAATCTCTGTGTTTTTGTTTAGAACTATGAAATTATTTGTCGTCTTCTTCAATCTCAACAATCTGACGTTTTCTGGCAGCTTCGTCATTTTCCAGATATTCGTCGTAAGTACATTCTTTGTCAATCAGACCATTCGGAGTGATTTCCATGATACGATTAGCTGTTGTCTGTACAAACTGATGATCCTGAGAAGTAAACAATAATGCACCAGTGAAATCTTTTAATGCTTCATTTAAAGCAGTGATAGATTCCATATCTAAGTGGTTGGTAGGCTCATCAAGAAGTAAGATGTTGGCTCCGCTGATCATTAATTTAGATAGCATACAACGAACTTTCTCTCCTCCAGATAAAACACCAACTTTCTTTAATGCATCTTCTCCAGAGAATAACATACGTCCAAGGAATCCACGGACAAATGTTGCATCTTTATCTTCAGAATACTGAGTCAGCCATTCAACGATCGTTTCATCCTGACTGAAATCTTTTGTATTATCTTTTGGGAAATAAGACTGCGTTGTAGTCACTCCCCATTTGTAAGAACCAGAATCAGGTTCCATTTCTCCGGATAAGATCTTAAATAATGTTGTAGCAGCCAATGTATTAGGACCTACGAAAGCAATCTTATCCGTTGGTTTCATTAAGAAAGAAATATTATCTAAGACTTTTACGCCATCAATCGTCTTTGTAAGATTTTCAACAACTAAAGCATCATTTCCGATTTCGCGGTTTGGCTTGAAGTTAATATATGGATACTTACGGCTGGATGGTTTTAACTCATCTAACTGAATCTTATCTAAAGCTTTCTTTCTTGAAGTAGCCTGTTTGGATTTGGAAGCGTTGGCACTGAATCTTGCGATAAAGTCCTGTAATTCCTTCATCTTTTCTTCTTTTTTCTTGTTGGCTTCTTTCATCTGTTTTGTAAGCAGCTGGCTGGATTCATACCAGAAATCATAGTTTCCAGAGAATAACTGAATTTTTGCATAATCAATGTCTGCGATATGAGTACATACCTTATTTAAGAAATAACGGTCATGGGATACAACGATGACAGTGTTGTCAAAGTTGATCAGGAATTCTTCTAACCAGTAAATAGCGTCTAAGTCTAAGTGGTTGGTAGGCTCGTCAAGCAGCAGGATATCTGGATTTCCGAATAAAGCCTGTGCAAGTAAGACTTTGACTTTCTGAGAACCATTTAAGTCAGCCATCTTTGTATAATGAATATCGCTAGGGATTCCAAGACCATTTAATAAGGTAGCAGCATCAGATTCTGCTTCCCATCCGTTCATATCAGCAAATTCGCCCTCTAATTCACTGGCACGGATACCGTCTTCATCTGTGAAGTCTTCCTTAGCATATAAAGCTTCTTTTTCTTTCATGATCTCGTATAATCTTTGGTTTCCCATCATAACCGTATCAAGGACGATATGATCATCATACTGATAGTGATCCTGTTTCAAAACAGAAAGACGTTGTCCGGAAGTAATGGATACATCGCCTTTTGAAGGTTCGATCTCTCCGGAAAGAATTTTTAAGAAAGTGGATTTACCTGCTCCATTGGCACCGATCAGTCCATAGCAGTTACCTTCTGTGAATTTAATATTTACATCTTCGAATAAAGCACGTTTTCCTAAACGTAAAGTTACATTATTTGCCTGAATCATTGTATAACCTTTCTTTTTGATTTATAATTAAATAGAATCGCTCTTTTCATTTTACAGAAAAGCCAGAGTTTTTCAAGTAAAATTTGCATTGTGCAAGTAAAAATACTTGACAAAGGCAGTGAAATTCGCTAAACTAACATCTGGTAAAGGAAAATTGCTTTACAGGAGTATCAGATGGAACGAATCGTAGAACAGAATTTATTATATGATTTTTACGGCGAATTGCTGACAGCACATCAGAAGGAGATATATGGTGAACATATTTTGAATGATATGACGGCCACAGAAATCGCAGCTGAGTTTGGAATTACCAGACAGGCAGTACATGATATGATCCGAAGATGTGATAAGATCTTGGCAGATTATGAAGCAAGACTTCATCTGGTAGCGAAGTTTTTGACGGCCAAGGAGAAGATCAAAGAGATCCATACCTTATCCAGAAGGCTTCTCAAAGAAGATAAAGAGCAGATGGAAGAAGACATCAGGCAAATAGAATCTGTATGTAATCAGGTTTTAGAAGATTTATAACTTAGATGAGGTGAATCAATGGCATTTGAAAGTTTATCCGAGAAACTTCAGGGTGTATTTAAGAACTTAAGAAGTAAGGGCCGTTTAACAGAAGATGATGTAAAAGCGGCAATGAGAGAAGTTAAAAGAGCTTTACTTGAGGCTGACGTTAACTTCAAAGTTGTAAAAACATTTATCAAATCCGTACAGGAAAGAGCTGTAGGACAGGATGTTCTGAATGGTTTGAATCCAGGACAGATGGTGATCAAGATCGTAAAAGAAGAGATGGAAGCGTTGATGGGATCAACGATGACAGAGATCCAGCTTCGTCCAGGTAATGAGATTACGATCATTTTGATGGCAGGTCTTCAAGGTGCTGGTAAGACAACAACATGTGCAAAACTTGCCGGACAGTATAAGAAGAAAGGAAAACGACCATTATTGGTAGCCTGTGATGTATATCGCCCAGCGGCGATCAAACAGCTTCAGGTCAATGGAGAGAAGGTCGGAGTACCAGTATTTACAATGGGAGATAAGCAGAATCCAGTGGATATTGCAAAAGCTTCCGTAGAACATGCGCAGAAGAATGGAAATAACATCGTGATCCTTGATACAGCAGGGCGTCTTCATATTGATGAGAATATGATGACAGAGCTGATCGAGATCAAAGAGAATGTTGATGTATTTCAGAGTATTCTCGTCGTTGATGCCATGACAGGACAAGATGCTGTCAATGTGGCGAAAGAATTTAATGAGAAGGTCGGTGTCGATGGAATTATCATCACGAAGATGGATGGTGATACCCGAGGTGGTGCAGCACTTTCTATCCGTTCTGTAACAGGAAAGCCGATCTTATATGTAGGTATGGGAGAGAAACTGGAAGATCTTCAACAGTTCTATCCAGACCGAATGACAAGCCGAATCCTTGGTATGGGAGATGTATTGTCACTGATCGAAAAAGCAGAGCAGACGATCAATGAGGAAGATGCACTTCGTATGACTGAGAAGATGAAGAAGGCAGAGTTTGATTTTAACGATTTTCTTGATCAGATGGATCAGATGAAGAAGATGGGTGGATTATCCAATCTGTTATCTATGATTCCTGGTGTCGGAAACAAGATGCAGGGACTTGATATTGATGATAGTATGATGGATAAGACAGCGGCGATCATCTATTCCATGACCAAAGAAGAACGTGCTAATCCTAAGATCATCAATGCTTCAAGAAAGAGAAGAATCGCAGCAGGGGCAGGAGTTCCGATTGCGGAAGTTAACCGCTTATGCAAACAGGTTCAGAATCAGAAACAGATGATGAAGCAGATGTCAGGTATGTTTGGTGGCAAAGGTGGTAAAAGAGGTGGATTTAAATTACCTTTTTAGACCTTAGTTATAGAAAATAATAATTAATTTAAATTACAAAGAAAGATTTTTGGAGGTAAAAACAAAATGGCAGTAAAAATGAGATTAAAAAGAATGGGACAGAAGAAAGCACCTTTTTATAGAGTAGTAGTAGCAGATGCTAGATCCCCTAGAGATGGTAGATTCATCGAAGAAATCGGAACATATGATCCAAATCAGGATCCTAGCGTGATCAAATTTGACGAAGAAGCTGCTAAGAAATGGTTAGCAACAGGTGCTCAGCCTACAGATACAGTAGCTAAATTATTAAAAGCTGCAGGAATCGAAAAATAGTCAGATTTAAGACAGGAGGCAGTGCATGAAACATTTATTAGAAGTGATTGCAAAAGCCCTCGTTGATCAGCCAGATAAAGTGACAGTTACAGAGAAAGAAACTGCCGATGCAGTCGTATTAGAACTTCATGTTGCCGAAGGTGACATGGGGAAAGTAATTGGAAAACAGGGAAGGATCGCAAAGGCGATCAGAACTGTTGTCAAGGCTTCGGTTGACAAAGGTGACAAGAAGATTGTCGTTGATATTCAATAGAAGATTAGAAGCTCACAGGAGATATATAAACCTGTGGGCTTTTTATTATGTATAAAATTCGAGAAAATAAGAAAGCCCTTGAAAGTATTTCATTTCAAGGGCAATTTTTATAAATATTAATCTTCAGGCAGATCAAGTTTATCAGATTTCTCAAATAAGGATTGAATTTCAACAAGAGATTCTTCCAGAGAATCCTCAATAGCCTCTAATTTATCTGCATCAACGTTATAATTTAAAAACAGCTGTTCAATATTTTCTGTAATATGATGACCAAGATGGGAGATCAAAAGGAAAGTATTAAAGTTGTGACTGTTTTTTGCATTTTCAAAACGCTTTAAGTCTGCTGTAATAAAATCGATAATTTCCTGATCACTGGCGAATTTACCGTGGACCATGGCATATGGCTGCATGCGCTGTAAGAAGTATTTATTATGTCGTGTAATATTAAAAACATAAGAAACGATCAATCCATCACCAAGATCGAACTCAGCAATGTGCATGATGCTGTTAAACTCCTTGATAGAAGTAGCACCTAACTGACGCAGGTTGATATTAATATAATCTCCGGTTACGGTATTTTGATTCATAAGATCACGCTCCTCTCCTAAATATTATAATCCATAATTTTTTATTAAGCAAATCGAATCAAAAGAAATACGGAACATACGATGATCGATAAGATCATCATTGGGAATCCGATCTTAAAATATTGACCGAACGTAATTGGATGTCCGTTATTTTTACTGATACCAGACAAAACAACGTTTGCAGAAGCACCGATCAGTGTTCCGTTTCCACCTAAACAAGCTCCAAGTGATAATGCCCACCAGATTGGAGCGACATCCATTCCTTCTGCCTGCATTGTAAGGATCATAGGAATTAAAGTTGCAACAAATGGAATGTTGTCTAAGAAAGAAGATACAATCGCAGAAACCCATAAGATAACCATCATTGTAACAATCATATTACCGTGAGTAATAGAAATTAATCCATTTGCAAGCATAGTGATAACACCAACTTTTTTCATACCACCGACAACGATAAATAAACCGATGAAGAAAAGAATGGTTGGCCATTCAACATCTGCAATGATCTCTTCAGGCTCCTGACCGCCAATCAAAAGCATGATACATGCTGCGGCAATAGCAACGGTACAAGACTGTACACCTAACTGGTCATGGAAAATAAAGCATAATGCGACTAGGATGATAACGATAACACTTTCATGCATTAGTTTTCGATCTTTGATCGCTTTGTTTTCATCTAACTGCATAACCTTTGCAATTGATTCATCTGTAACAAATAACTTTCTTCCGTATATAAAATACATGCAGATCAGGCCGACAATGATAACAAATATAGTAGCCACGCCTGTATTTAAAATAAAATCTACGAAACCTAATTTGGCTGCACTACCGATCATAATGTTAGGTGGGTCACCGATCAGTGTAGCGGTACCACCGATATTAGAAGCCATGATCTGTGTGATGATATATGGCACGGGATCAACTTTCAAGATATTTGTGATTGCCAGAGTCATTGGACCTACCAGCAAGACTGTGGTAACGTTATCAAGCATTCCAGAACATACGGCGGTGATCAAAATAAAGATTACCATGATTGGCCATGGACGACCTTTTGCAATTTTTGCAGCTTTGATCGCTATGTATTCGAAAATACCAGAATTCTTGATGACAGCAACCAAAAGCATCATTCCGACTAGAATACAGATTGTTTCAACATCGACCGCGTCAACACAATCTTCAATCGAAAGAATGTGGGTGAGGACCAGACAGGCAGCACCAGTTAATGAGGCAACTGTGTTGTGGACCTTCCCTGTGATGATAGCGCCCATCGTACATAAAAAGATGATGATCGCTATGATTTGTTGTAATGACATAACAATTTCCTCCTAAAAATAAACTCATTATTATAATAGACCTCTTTTCAAATATTGCAAGGAAAAAATAAAAAAAGAAGCCATAAATATGACTTCTTTAACGAAATTTTGACACTACTTTATATGATTATCATATAGGAGTAATTATAAATTTGTAACAATCTGATCATAAAGATCAAGCTGACAATGCTGCTCGGACACAGAGAAGTGTTTACAGTTTAAACAGCTAGGTGCCTTTGTATCATCTCCGGTGCTGACGTTTTTTACGGAATGGTCGCAGCCACAAGGACAGTACTGGCTGCATTCTTCGGCAACTTCCTGATACACTTTGTTCTGATTTTCCATAATATAAAAGCCTCCTTATAATAAGTACTCACAGAATCACTTGGAAAGAATTCTGTGAGTACAACAATTGATACCTTTATATTATGTACAGATTTACTCAGGATAATTCAGATTTTTATCATCTGCAACATATAAAGCATTTTCAAGATAACGCTTTGCAAGATAATTTGCCATAGGAAGATTCATATCAAGATAGTTACCACAATCCTTTGCGCAGGCACCAGGTACATCACCTTTAAAATCGCGAATAAATTCAAATGTACTTATAATAAGAGGAAGTACATCTTTTGAAATAAGATCACCTGCTAAAATAAGATAGAATCCAGTACGACATCCCATTGGACCAAAATAGATGATCTTATCCTGCCATTCTTCATTGTTTCTTAAATAAGTAGCAGCAAGATGCTCGATCGCATGCATCTCTGCGTTGTTCATAACAGGCTCACGATTTGGGGCTGTCATACGAAGATCAAATGTTGTTAAAGTCTCAGAACCAATGGCATCTTTACGAGAAACATAAACGCCAGGTAATAATCTTAAATGGTCAATTGTAAAACTTGCTATTTTTTCCATAATAGGTTTCCTTTCTTATATGAAATGTATTTACCTCATATTATAACGTGAAAACAGAGGAAAATCTATGAAATAAAATTAGTTTCTAAAAGATGAAAAAAGATGTTGACATACTGTATACAGCTATGGTAAGATAGTCAACGTCGCTGAAAGAGCGGCAGGAAAATATAACATCGGAGCTGATCCGGCTTCTGAAAAGAATGAAAAAACTTCTTGACATGAGTGATCAGATGTGATAATCTATAAAAGCTGCTGACGGAGAACGATCAGAACAATAGAGATCAGATCTGAAAGAAAAGTTAAAAAGTTCTTGACAGATAAGATCAGAAATGATATTATATAAAAGTTGTTGCAGAGCAGAACGGCTCAGAACAACAAAATAAATTAAAAAAGTTCTTGACAAACGAAAAGAACTGTGATAAAATAATAAAGCTTTTTGCACACAAGAAGCGGATCACAAAAAGATCTTTGACAACTGAACAATAAGACAACCTTGAAAATTCTAATGAATTT
>ENA-OROQ01000654-OROQ01000654.1-human-gut-metagenome-genome-assembly--contig:-NODE-654-length-31413-cov-19.0004_pt1 | contig 31413 bp, 27 predicted proteins | sample MGYA00242136_ERZ509062 | MGnify/ENA primary metagenome ERZ509062 (study PRJEB26280, sample SAMEA2338735) | human gut metagenome | biome: human gut; feature: human-associated habitat; material: faeces...
CCTCTTACGATGCTGCCTGTAAGCGCCTTCTTGCCAATAAGATTATTCTGGCATGAATCATGAATCCTCCGGAAAACCGGAGAAATACGATCACCCGCTACTCCATCCATGAGGAAAATATAGTCGGCAATGTACACGAGATTCCCCAAAACTATGATCTTCTCTCTGCAATCATAATCTGCCTGAGTGATTCTGAGCAGGAGGCTGACGGCGGCGTGTTAAAATTATTAGAAGTACTGCTCTCCCCTACCCGGGAGGCAGCAGAAAAAAAGCAAATTTTGCAAGATGATTTTCATATTGAAATGACCAAGAAATTAGAAAAGGAGGTTTCCATCATGTGTAATTTGAGCAAAGGAATTGAAGAAATTGGTATCAGGGAAGGTAAAAGAGAAGGTAAGAAAGAAGGAATTCTGTTTTCTATTCAATCTCTCATGGAAACTATGGATTTTACAATGGAAGAAGCAATGAATGCTCTGAAAATTCCAAAAACGGAGCAGGAACAATATACAAAGAAATTGAAACAAAAATAGGTGTCTATAAAAAATTTCTTAATATAGCTATAACAAAAAAGGTGATGCAAAATGAATTTCCCGGTCACCATTCAATTGATTTTACTCATCTCTTAAATCCGGTTTCATTTTCCATCACCTTTTTGTGAAACTGTCAAAAATATCTTTTAAATTTTTTCTATCAAAAATATCTGTTAAAATTTACAATTCTTCCCTCGTCACATTTTTCAGCCATTTGTAACTCTTATAACGATACCACGTGATCGGAATCTTGATGATCTCATCACTCATCAGGATCATATAGACCACTGGCACACTACAGTGAAATACAAATGCAGCAAGTGCTCCAAACAAGATCGAACAGCCCCACATGGTGGACATATCCAGTATCAATCCAAACTGTGTGTCACCACCGGAACGGAACGTCCCAACAATCAGTGTCGTATTATATGCCTGTCCTACTACAAAATAAGACATAACAAAAAACATAAACCGCATGTACCCTCTGGCAGTCTCTGACAATGTCATCGCCTCCGCCATAAACGGAGCAATCGCAAGAATCAAGATTCCACCGAGCACTCCCATCAGTACACTGAGCCATACGAACCTGCGCGCATAGGCTTTTGCATGTTCGTATTTTTTCTCTCCGATTGTCTTTCCAAGATAAATTGCCGTCGCACTTGCCAGACCGAATGCAACCACTGTTGCAAGCTGTCTTGCCACTTGCGCCACAGAGTTTGCCGCAACCGCTGCACTTCCCATATGCCCAAGCACCGCTGTGTTTGCCGCAGTTCCAAGCCCCCATAGTACTTCATTCAAAATAACCGGAAATGCATATTTCAAGAAATCCCTGTTAAGCACTTTCTCGGTATGAAGAAAGTATTTCGTATGAAACTTAATATCCTTATTCCAGAAGTGAGAGTATAGACAGACTAAGGCCATCTCCAACAATCTCGCAGTCAGTGTACCGATTGCGGCACCTTTGACTCCCAATGCCGGCATTCCAAACAATCCAAAGATCAACACCGCATTGATGCCCACATTACAGATCAGAGAGCATAAGTATACAACTGTCGCCACAACAACCCGCTCTACACTTCTCATAATATAAAGATAGGTCTGCGTAATCCCCATAAAAATATAAGACCAGCTGACAATCCGAAGATAGACCACTCCTTGTTCTATCACCTCTGGATCTGAAGTAAAAATCTTCATCAATGTATGGGGAATACTCTGGGCTGCCACAAAAAATACAGCTGTTACAATTACGGCTGAACGCATTCCAAGTCCTAATATCTTCTCAATTGTGCAGATATCCTTCTTTCCCCAATACTGAGCAGTCAAAACGGTCGCCCCGGAAGTCAGCCCAAATAAAAACAGCGTCATAATATACTGTACCTGCCCTGCCAGAGAAGCACCCGAAAGCGCATGCTCTCCAACCTTCCCAAGCATCACAACATCGGCTGCCGTCACACCTACATTGATCAGATTCTGAAGCGCCATCGGAATGACAAGCGCCAACACACTGAGATAAAAATTCTTCCAGTTTATATTCAAATGTTGCTCTGATTCTTTTACTTTTCCAAACATCCTTTTCCTCCTTCGTTCCTCTTTTCTTTTTTCCTCAAAATCCTAACTGATTATAGTATGAAGCTTTCTCCTGTGCAAGTCAAAATTTTTTTCATCTCCTATTTCCCCCTTTTCATCTCTATGGTATGATACATGGGAAACAAACAATATCTTACTTTATGAGGGGTAACATTATGAACAATCAGAAAAAAGCCGCAGCTGCGGCAACAAACGCAATTACGGAAGGAATTATCTGGAGACAGCTTTTGATTTTCTTTTTTCCTATTGTTCTCGGTACATTCTTCCAGCAGCTTTACAATACTGCAGACGCGATGATCGTTGGACGGTTCGTTGGAAAGGAGGCACTCGCCGCTGTAGGAGGTTCTTCTAATCAGATCATCAACCTGATCATCGGATTCTTTGTCGGTGTTTCATCAGGAGCAACTGTAATCATCGCCCAGCACTATGGTTCGAGAAAAGAAACCGAACTGTCCCATGCACTGCACACTGCGATTGCTTTCTCGACCGTATCCAGTATTTTTCTCATGGGCGCTGGCTATTTTCTGGCACCTGCGCTTCTTAGCATGATGAATACTCCGGAAAGCATGATGGCAGATTCTGTAACCTATCTCCGGATTTTCTTCCTCGGAATTTTGTTTACATTCATCTACAATATCGGCTCCAGTATCCTCCGCTCTGTCGGAGATTCCAAGCGACCGCTGTACTACCTAATCGTTTGCTGCTTTTTGAACATCGGACTGGATCTTCTATTTGTACTCGTGTTCCATATGGGAATTGCCGGTGCTGCCATTGCAACGCTACTGTCTCAGGCAGTCAGTGCCATCCTTGTACTGCTCGCCCTGATACGGACATCCGATATTTACAAACTACATCTGAGAAAAGTCCGCTTCTTCGAAGGCTCCCTGTCCTCGATCCTTCGTATCGGAATTCCTGCCGGACTTCAAGCAGCCATGTACAGCTTGTCAAATATCATTATCCAGACTGCTCTAAATGCACTTGGAACTGATACCGTAGCAGCATGGACTTCTTTCGGAAAAATGGATGCCTTCTGCTGGATGGTCATTTCCGCCTTTGGTATTTCTGCCACAACTTTTGTCGGACAAAATTATGGCGCCGGGAAATATGACCGCGTAAGAAAAAGTGTGCGTGTCTGCCTTGGGATGACGCTTGCTTCATCCATCGCAATGAGTATATTTCTAATGACCGCCGGAAAGTATCTGTTCCATCTGTTCACAAGTGATCCGGAGGTCATCCGCATCGGAATCCAGATCCTGAACTACATGGCACCGGCTTATGCTCTGTTTGTCTTTATCGAAATCTACTCCGGAGCATTGCGTGGAATCGGTGATGTCATCATCCCGACAATCATGACATGCTGCGGTGTTTGCGTATTCCGTACACTTTGGGTATTCCTGCTTGTCCCAAAATCACCTACGATCGAAACAATCACATTGAGTTATCCAATCTCCTGGGGAATTACAGCCGTACTGTTTATCATTTACTATTATAAAAAGCAGAAAAAACTTGGTATGGAAAACTTCGATCAGTAAATCTTTATACGAAAAATATCAAAGGGAAATTGTGGCTTATTCTGCACAATTTCCCTTTTCATTTTACTTTTATCTAGGTTTCCTCTTTTATAAATTTTCTTAAAAACTGTTTAGCACGTTCTGTCTTCGGATTTGTAAAAAATTGCTCTGGCTCTCCCTCTTCAATAATTTTCCCTTGATCAAGAAAGATGACTTTATCTGCAATGTTTTTCGCAAAACTCATCTCATGCGTGGATATAATCATTGTCATATGATTTTGGGCAAGCTTATACAAAAGACTTAAAACTTCTCCAACAAGTTCTGGATCCAAAGATGATGTGGGTTCATCAATCAACATAACTTCCGGTTCAACAGCCATTGCTCTTCCTATTCCTATCCTCTGTTGCTGCCCTCCAGACAACTGTGACGGATAACTATCCCTCTTTTCTGTCAAACCTATCATCTGCAATATTTCCATTGCTTTTTCTTTTGCCTTTTTCTTTTCCATTCCCTGAACAGAAATCATAGGTTCCATGATATTTTGCAAAGCTGTCTTATTTTTAAAAAGATTATAGTTTTGGAAAACCATAGCTGTTTTTGCCCTTAAACGATAAATCTCCTGCTTTTGAATCTTTTTTGAATCCGCTGATATATTCCCTATCGTTATTTTCCCTTCGGAAGGTTTTTCAAGATAATTCAAACAGCGTAGCAAAGTAGATTTTCCTGTCCCCGATGGTCCAACCACTGCCAAAACTTTCCCTTTTTCCAATTCAAAAGAAATTCCATCCAAAACCTGCAATGCGCCAAAATTTTTCTTTAAATTTTCTACCTTGATCACCGTGTCCCCCTGCCTTCTAATATCACTTTCTAACTCTTAATAAATTCGATTCAGATATCTTTCTGTTTTTTGCTGAATCATTGATAAAGCAGAAATAATAATCCAATAAATCAGCATTGCCGCCGCATACCCTTCTAAAAATCGATATGTCCGCGAGGTTTCCATACTGACTACTGCCATCATATCCTTATATCCAATCATAAAGCCAATTGCTGTTGATTTAAATAGATTAATAAAATTATTAGACAATCCTGGAACTGCAATTCTCGCAGCCTGTGGCAGTACAATTTTTCTGATTACTGTAAATGGTCTTAACCCAATCGATAATCCTGCTTCATACTGCCCTTTGTCTACTGAATTTAATGCTGCTCTTATATCTTCTGACATAAAAGCACAGTAATTACAACTTAGAGCAATAATAACCGCAGTAAATGGGGACATTTCTTTAATCGAATCACTAAACTGGGCAAATCCATAATAAAACAAAAATAATTGTCCGATAAATGGAGTTCCCCTAAAAAAAGAAACATACACCGAGCTGATAAAATTTAACCCTTTAATTCGATATTGCCTGATAATTGCCAGTAGTAATCCAAATACAAGTGATAATGCAAGTGAAAACACTGCTACTTTTACCGTTTCAGGAAGTAATTTTAAAATTTTAGGAATCATACTCAGAAAATAATCTACTCTGAAAGCATCCATATCTACTTCCCTCTTTTATTCCATCGGATCAAATCCAAACCACTTAATCGCAGTTTCTTTCATGAATCCTTCTTCTTTTAACTCTTTCAAAACTTCATTTACATCATCCCTCAGAGCTTTCCCTTCTTCTGTTTTTGCAAATGGATATCCTGCATTTTCTGTGTATACTGGCTCACCCACTCCTTTTATTTCTAATCCCGACTCTTTTTTCACTGATTCAATGTGAAGAGAAGACATCAATGTAGCATCCAAACGTCTCATTGCTACATCCGCCGGAACTGCTGTACTTTCTTCATAATTTACATATTCAATTTTTCCATCTGGATCTAGTTCATCAAAATATGAATAGGCAATATCATCACTTAAAAGTCCGAGTTTCTTCCCATATAAATCTTCTACTGTTTCAATTGTATTATTATCTTCTGCAACTACGATTCGATATGGAACATAAAAATATACATCACTAAAATAATATTTTTCTTCTCTTTCTTCTGTAATTCCAATCTGGTCTGCTACTGTATCTACTCTCCCTGATTCCAACAGTTCAATTACTCCCGGAAATCCTGCTGTCTCCCACTTAATTTCACGTCCAAGCCTTTTCCCTATTTCTTCCCACACTTCTATTTCAAATCCTTCTAACTCGCCAGTTTCCTCATTTGTCTCGGAAAAAAATGCATGCTGTCCTGTTGTTGAAATCACAATAGGATCCTGGGAATTATTTTTTTCTTTTGAGACAGACTGTTCTTTCTTCTCTGTTTTTTCCTCTACGTTCCCCTTTGAGCAGCCTATCATCATTCCCGCTACTAATACTACCGATAATCCAACTAAAACACTTTTTTTCATTTCCCATTCCTCCTGAAAATTTTATAATTCTTTTTCAGTTCTATTATAAAAATATAGAAATTAAATGTAAAATTAGAAATAGACATGAGATTATCAGTTTTACTTATGGACTTTTTTTAATTATTGATATTACTGATATTGCACATTTTCCTAGTGTATTTTCTATGGCATTCTAATGTTTCCATACAAAAATCATAAAAGAGAATTCCAGCCTTTGTCGGCATAAGATGATTCCTTCTTCGAATCACTAGCAAAACACCCATCTCTTTTTCAATTGACTTAATCTGTTGACTCATAGCACACTGGGTAATCCCATTCTTTTTTGCTGCTGCTGTAATACTTTCCAATTGTACAACATCAATAAAATAATATAACTTTTGAAAATTCATAGACCACCCCTCTTATTGCTTACTCAAAGATACATATTTTAAAAAATTATACACTAAAGCATTTTGATTGTTCTTTAAATATGCAACTCCTAATGTACAGATAAAATGAATATCTGAGATACTACTTTTTTTGAAACATTGATGATTATATTCTTCAAAGGACTCTGCCGTAAAAGTAATCCCTTGGTTATTTCTCACCTGCATTTTTACTGCCTCAAAAGAATTTGCAAACCTGATATCCATTTTATATTTTGACTTCTTTCTTAACTGCATTCCCTTCTTATGACAGCTAGGAACCATATCAATTGTTGGTACAATCAGCGTCTCTGATTCTAAATCTTTCATTGTTAATTGTTCCTTTTTTGCAAGCGGATGCTCCTTTGACAAAAAAACCATTTGCTTTTCTGTAAAAAGAATCTTCCATTCAATCCCAGGAATATTTTCTAACTCACATGCTGTTCCAAAAATAACATCAATTTCCTGATTTAACAATTTATTACACAGCACAGAGTAGCTTCCCTCCACAAAATTCAAAAGAATGTCTGGCTCTTTTGAACTATAACCAGCAATACATGCCAAAAATTTTTCTTCCATCACTCCTGAAAATCCAATTGTAAGTTCTCTCTTTCTCTCCCCCTCATAAATATCCTTTAGCTTATTTCTTAAGACTGCATATTCAGATAAAATTTTTATACATTCTTCATAAAATATTTCTCCCTCTAAAGTATTTTTGATTCCCCCATGTTCTCTTATAAATAGCTGAACTCCCAACTCCTTTTCCAACGCAGCAATCTGTTGTGTCACTGCACTTTGATATACGAAATTCTTATCTGCGGCTTTTGTAAAACTCTTTAGTTCAAAAACATCTTTAAAATACTGCATTTTTTGTAAATCCATTTACTGACCCTGCTTCCATTTTCTTACTATGAGCAATTATACCAAATATAAAATTAAATATATAATCACTATTTTCTATATCAATATTTAAAATTTCTATAACTTTTTAGATAAGAATCTTCTATCCTCTTTCTCTAAATTAAAGGAACAAGGATTACAGACTCCCTATCTTCTCGGAAGTCTGTAATCCTTGTTCCTTTTATCTGTATGCTCTTTTTGCTTTTGATACTGCTGATTTCTTCTTGTCTGTACTTGACTCTGCCGCATCTGTTTCTCTTTCCTCTGTCGGCGGCGTCTCTGCTCCATCAGCCTTCGCTGCCTTCTCCGCTGTCGTTTTCTATAGACAAGCGCACAAAAAATCAAGCCCATTGCAATAATAACTGACACAACTATGCCAATAATCATCTTAACTTTCGGTGAAACAGTAAAAAGAGGCTTTTGTTCCTTCTGATCTGTCTCACTTTTTTCTGTCTTCGTTCCTGCTGTGTTTGTCTGAAAATATGAACCTTTCAAAACAACTTCTGAGACTCCGACCGTCTGGCCATCGTAAGTGTAAGTCAACGTACCCTTCTTTGATTTCCCGCTTTTATCTTCCGGGACAATCTCCGCTTTTACATCTTGAAATTCTACGTTTTTCGGTACAACAATGTAAGCATCTTCCTCTGTCTCTTTCACACCTTTTGGAAGATCCTTTCCTTCTAAAGGAATCTTTTTAAAATTATTGAAAACATATTCTGCCATATTTTTCGTGTCCGGATAGACGTGAACCCCATGTGTTTTCAAATTCACAGAGACAAGCTGAAGTTCTCCATTGTCTAAATAAGAAACAAGAGTAGACAGTGCCTGGTCTGTATATCCCGTCTTTCCCCCAACACATGGCTCATAAAAGGTATCTGTTCCATCATAAAGCATTTGGTGGTACTGCTGAAATACTCGTTCCTCATTAACAAGGTTTGTAGGCGGAATCCGATGTTCGTATGTGTTCGTGATCTTCCGGAATTCCTCATGCTGAAATGCTGCCGCTGCAATGAGCGCCATATCTCTGGCAGAAACATAATGCTCTTCGTCGTGAAGTCCATGTGGGTTTGTAAAATGTGTATTCGTACATCCCAGCTCCTCTGCCTTCTCGTTCATCATACGAATAAAATTATCATACCCATTTCCCACTGTGTCTGCAATCGCATAGGAGACTTCATTCGCAGATGCCAACAGCATCCCATATAAAGCATCCTCCATTGTGATCTCTTCTCCCGGCTGCATACCAATGCTTGCATCTCCATATTCAAGAAATGCCACCGACTCTTCGGTAAAATGAACCTTATCTGTCAGCTCACTGTTTTCCAATGCTACGAGCGCCGTCATGATTTTCGTAATACTCGCCGGAAATTCCTTCTCATCAATATTCTTTGCATAGAGGATTGCTCCACTGTTCATATCCATGATGATTCCCGCCTCCGCAAAGATTCCCGGTCCCTCTGGCCAGTTCTTCAACGCATTTGATTCCACCGGCATCTCATACACTGCCTTCTCTTCATCCGTAACTGCTGCCGCTGCTCCTTCTACCTCTGCTGCACATACCTCATACACTGCCGTATTCGAAAAAACAAGTCCTGCTGCCAGCAGGAACGCGGCTAATCTATATCTCAATTTCATCTGTATTTCCTCCAAAACATCATAAGCGGTATTATAACATATTCTTGTTCTTCTTCCAACAAAAAATACATTTCCCTTACAAATATGTTTTTTGCTTTTATCGGAAACAAAATAGAATTCCTCTGTCTCTCTTTGGAGCATTGCCCGAAACGGCATCGACTTGTTATTAATCCCTGGAAATTTCACAAGAACAGTGAAATCTCCAGAGATTTGATCTGATCATTGATCTGAAATAGATTTTTATTATATTTTCTGTATAAATTCTTCCACTACATCTTCATACCTTTTGCTATCCATGATAGCCAAAGCATGCTCTCTACCCTCAAATAATTCCATACGCGAATTAGGATGCTTACACTTATTATATAATGATATTGCATTGCTTACATCGATAACAGTATCAGATGTACCATGTATTATAAGAATAGGAACCGACTTATTACTTATTGTCTTAAGTGGATTATTGTCATCTAACGAAAATCCCAATATATTTGTTTCTATTTCTAATTCCTCGTATACATTTTTATCCAGTCTGTCTAGTCCCATACTCTGATACAATTGCGGAATTGCTTTTCTAAAACTTGCAAAACCACTATCTTCTATCACGCACTTTACCTCTTCAGTATAGTTTAAAGCATTCATGACCGTAACCGCTCCCATAGAAGCCCCAAATAAAATAATTTCTGTCTTTTCTCCGCATCTTTTTTTAACCCACTGAATGAGACATACAATATCTTCTGCTTCTCGCACACCAAACGTACAATACTTTTCTTTACTTTCTCCAAAAGCTCTTTGATCAAATAAAATTGTCGAAAATCCTAATTTTTGGAACATTTTCGCCTGGGGAATTAAAATGTGTCTGTTTTGTGCAAATCCATGTGCAAGAATTACACATCCTTTTGCATTGTTCACGGGATGAAATTCTCCATAAATCACAACATTTTTACTCTTACACTCAACTCTTTCTATTTCGCCTTCTATAAGTTCATCACAGTTCATCTTCATTGTATCTTTGATATATTGCACTACCTGATTCTTGGAAGGTTTGTTTACTCCTTGTGGTTTATAAATAATATCACAAAATCTCATTTTGTACTTCCTCGTATTTTGCCTCTTTAATCTTTAAATATTTGACATAAAAAATCATGTATACAATGTTGCCATACCTTCCACTCATGGTATCCTTTATAAAGGTTTCTCTGATGCTCTACCTCATACTCTTTCAGTAATTTATCATCATTCAAAAATGCATCCATGAAAATGTCTTCTTCTCCTATGGCCCTAAAAATATATTTAATATTTTTTGAATACGTTTTTAAATACTCTGGCTGTATATGTTGTTCATATCCTGTCAAAATATCTCTGACAAATCCACTGAAAATCCCTACATAATCAAACAATTCCTGATGTTTTAATGTGACAACCGATGTTTGCATACTTCCCATAGATAATCCTGCCATCGCTCTATGCTTTTTATCACCATAAGTTCTATACTTCTGTTCAATATATGGAATCACTTCTGTTGTTAACATTTTTTCAAATGCTTCTGTAATATTTAAAAAAATTTCATTCTTCTTTTCAAAAGTCAGCATCCCATTACACATCACAATAATTGCCTCATTTGCTTTCCCTTGAGAAATAAGATTATCAAAAATAAAATTTACCTTTCCTTGGTTTACCCATGTTGTTTCATTTTCACCATGCCCATGCTGTAAATATAAGACAGGGTATCTTTTATCTGTATTTTCGTGATAACTCGGAGGCAAATATAGATAAATTCTTTCCATATGATCCGTTATCTCACTGAACATATATTCCATTACTACTGTTCCGTGTTGACAATTCAATGGTCGAATTACGGTGTCTTGCTCTGGATTTTCAATAAAATTAATTGGTTTGTTTCCCCCAAATCCTATAGGCAATGCCGGATATATCGTCTCATTACCATCTACATTCAACATAATTCCTATAAAACCTGTCCCCAGATTATATTCCCCCGTCCAACATTCATCTTTCTTTTCTAACTCGAAAGAATCCGTATATGTACGAACAACTACTTTGTGAGCATTTGGATAATACAAATTGAATCGTATTCTACCATCCGTCATTATCTCATATGGTTTTGGCCACACTTTATCATAATCATAGTGAATAATTGGACCAACTTTCTCATCTTTCGGAATGATATTTGTTTTTTTAAATGATAATCCTGTCACATAACTAATTTCATTTCCCTTTTTCATACTTGTCTTACCCTCTATATACAACTTCCTTCTGTGGATTGATTCCCGTAATTTGATACGACATTTTATTTAAGTCAGCTTTTAAAACAGCAATATAACCATCCTTTTCCCATTCAAAAGTAATCTTTTCCTCTATACTCGTCACGGAAATATTAGATTCAAAGGAAAATGCAGGATAGGTTGAACGAAATCTTAATAAATCAAGTTGCTTTTGTACTACATCTTTCTTTAAAGCTTCCTCTATCTGTTTAATAGAAAGATTAGTTCTATTAATTTCTTTATGTCCATCAGATCCTGCTTTTTTAACAGCATCATAGTTATTGACTCCGGCAAACAGATCTAAATACCATACTTGAGGTTTACCTGGCATAAATAACTGCAATGCTCTTGCCATCAACATTTTTTCATCATTTTCGCCAAGTGCACTGTAATATGTTGCATTTACTTGATAATATACATTTTTCTGACCATGTAAATTTTTGATAACTCCTCCACGATCTACAATCGTATCAATTAATGCCTGAATTCGTTCTTCTGGTAATAATCCTTTTAAATCTAAAACGGGAATCCCATCATGACAGCCCAGCATATTCACTACCTTCATTTGCTTTTCAATGATTTCATCTGCCCATGCTTTCAATAGCTCTCCGTTGCCATTTTCCAAAGCATCAATAATTAATCCAGGGAGAAAAAAATCATATGCCATATACCCTTTTGTTGCTATTATTTCATATGTCTTTTCATCGTAATTTGCATGAATTTCCGGCAACAAAGTCAAATTATATTTATCCGCTAGTTTACGCACTTTATCAAGTAAATCCCAAGTTCCCGGATCGTTTAAAAAATTCTTTTCCCCCGGTTCTTTCGGTGCATAAGCAAAAGCATCTAATCTGACAATTTTAGCACCATATGATGCCAGTCTTCTCAATACGTTATCGTAAAATTCCCATACTAGAGGAGATTTTATATTTAAGTCCATTTGCCCTAAATATTTTCTATGAGATTCCAAATATTCAATAATAATATCCCTATATTTCTCATAATCCCCTAAATAAATCTCACTCGGCTTTTTCCCTTTTCTGATTTGTGTATTAATAAATATCGCTATTTGATTAGCAGAATAATATTGCATATTCAATAGTTGCATAATATCTTGAGCATCCAACTCCGGATATTTTACTTCTTGATAAAAGGTATTCCAATATGGAATATTTTCACCTTTCGGAAATCTTACCATTAAAATGGGGAGCCCTTTCTTCCTAAAAAACATTTTCTTTAATATTTCTTCATTTGGCTGGATATATCCCTCTTCTGTCATTTCTCCATATCCATTCCAAAAACTATTCCAATTAATAAAAAAGTCTTTGTATTTAGATTCATTTCCTTTTTTTATAATATCTTGAAACTGTTCTGACAGAACAGATGCATGGTTAAGAATAAAATCAAGTTTTAAATCTATTCCAAGCTTATTTAATACTTCAAGATCTTCTATTGTGGCCAGTTGTTCATTTAAATCATAACTAATCACAGAAAATCCTCTGTCTAAATCTGTATTAAATAAACTTGGAAGTATATAAAACGATGAAAAAATTTCTGTAAACTCAGGTTTTTCCAATATCTCAATAATATCTGAGAGATTTCCTCCCATACTATCTGGATATGCATTTAACATAGGCGTATTTGCTACTTTATTTATTTTCATCCATTAGTCCTCTGTATTCTTCATATGATAATATTTTACCTTGTTTTGATAAAATAATTTTTGCTTTATGTGCCTGACTATCTAATAATTTCTGTTCTAATTTTAAAACCAGCATTGTGAATGGACTATCTACTTTTCCATCTCTGTTCCTGCTTCGTCTATGAGCAATCGTTTCCTCTGGGGTACTATTCAGTAAAACAGGTATATCAACCCCTTTATAATTATCGCTATTCCCATGTGTCCATTCTACAATCAATACAGATTTATCTGTAAAATCTTCTTTCTCATACCAAAGGTCTTCGTCAGATCTTCCCATGCGTTTTAACCATATTTTTTCTTCACCCGCTTTAAAGCGTTTAATAATATCGCCAATCTCATTAAAATCAATTTCCTTTTCTGTCCCAAGATAAGCTTTTAGCCCTTCCTCTGCACCTCTAAAATAAGTCATGAACCAAGGATATTGTTGAATATAAATCTCATTTGCATCCTCTCCTTTACGCTGTAAGTTACGGAGGTTTTCAACAATCTCTGAATTCAGCTCCTGACTTTTTACAAGTGATTGAATCCCTGCATTTCTGAACACGCGCAATCGCTCTGCATCATTATACATCGGAATTCTTCTCGGATAATTATCCCCCGACAGTATATAACTTCCAATTCCTTTCTCGTCCAAATAGTAAGCCAATAATGATGCTATCTCTGATTTTCCTACTCCTGATCCCCCACTTACAGAAATAACTATCTTCCCATGTTCACTCTCTTCCAATTTATGTGGTAAAATCTTCATAAGCTCTTCAAAAATAATTTTTGCTTTTACAATATGTTCTTGATTAATTTCTATCTTGTCCCCCGGCATGTCCCCATGCGGAAAATTGCAGCCGGCATTTTTCTCATAGGATTTTTCAATTGCCCATTTCACAGCTGGCTCTAAATACTCTGCCCAAAATTTCCAGTCATGTCCTCCTTCGCTTTCTCGATATGTAACATCAACATTCATATGCCGTAAAAACTCTTTATACTCTCTATTTCTTTTTAATAAAACATCTTCTGTTCCACATGCCATATATACCGGTGGCAATTTTTCTCCCTTGAGTATCTTATCTCTAACAATATATTCCGGATTATACTCGCTTTCTTCCAAACACATTAAATCTCCGAATATATTTCTGTAATACTCATAGTCCGCAATTTTTACTGGCATGTTATCAATCTCTTCTGAAGTGCATCCCGCTATGTCATGAATAATTAATGCAGAAGAAAAACCAATCGCTGCTCCATATTTCTTATTGTATTTTGCTCCTATTCTTAATGCCCCAAATCCTCCCATTGAAAGCCCACCTATAAAATTGTCTTCTTTCGCTGTAGAAAGCCCAAAATTTAATGTGACAAAATCAAATAATTCTTTAGCAATAAATGTTTCATACGCTGTTCCGGTTCCTTGTCTATCAACATAAAAACTATTTTCCCCAGACGGCATAACAATTGCTAAATTATATCTTCTTGACACATCCATCACACTACTCCCGGAAATCCAATCTGTTGAATCCCCTGAAAATCCATGTAATAAATACAGTATTTTTGTCTCTCTTTCATAATGTGGATTGTCCTCTATAAACTCGGGCTGCGTATCACTTGGAAGATACATATGAGCCGTTACAATACGTGATAATGCTTTTGAAAAAAAATTAACTTGTAATAATGCCATTAACGCTACCTCCTATTTTGTAAAACTACATTAGCCATTACGATTCCACCCTCTTTGTTAGGGTGCAGTCCATCTCCAATATGTAATTCATCCTTCATACTTTGCGAATTTTTTGCCACCGCTGATGCGAGGTCAAATACTCCATCCGATTCCTTTTGCTTTAAAATCCATTTGTTTATCTCATTTCTAATCTTTTCACCTTCAGCACCAAATGGTGTTCTTTGGTGTACAAGAGGGAGTATAGTAGAAAGATAAATCTTACTCCCATTTTTATGCGCAATTGATACTAATTTCATATATGCTTCCATCATTTCCTGCTTAGTCGGAAGCAATTTTTGCTTATTTAAAAAATAAGGATGCATTAGATCATTCACCCCTTCTAACACAAAAATAAAATCTGGATTTTCTGTTAAAAATACATCTCTCTCAAATCTTTTTACTGCTGCTTGACCTGATGACCTCCCATTTCCGGGAGTATTTGGAAGATAGCTCGCATCTGTAAGAAGTTTATTACCTCCCAATCCTTTATTAAGAACAGTAACCTTTCCTGGAAATCTTTTATATAATTTTACAATTAATGCATCAGAATAGAAAGACATATGCGTAATGGAATCTCCAAATAATGTAATTACCTTCACATCCTCTTCTGTCAATAATCTTATTTCTGAAATTCCTACTACAACATCTGCGTTGTCCATATATGTTTGAATAAAGGGATACACTTGATAACTCTTTACACTATCTGTATCTTCTATTTTTGTATAATTCCCATCTAGTATATATGTTGTATTCCAACTCTGTTTTGCCCAACTACAACAGGAAGCTTGTATCTCTACCGCCTCCTCTATATAAACCGAAAGAATAATATCTGTATCTGCCTTTATATTATAAAGAATTTCATCACTATAAAACTCTTGTCCTGGTAAAATAATAATTTCTTGTTTATTATTCACCGTTACATTCACATTTCCAGTTATCTCTAATTGACCATGTTTTCTTTGAGCAATTATGACCTCTTTTAATTTCAATGGAGTATTACCATAGAGATTTGTAAATTTAACTTTTACTTTATTCCCATTAATATTGTTTCTAAAAACTGTTTTTTGAGTTATATTTTCCACTATTCCTATTGTTGTACCATAATCCAACGGCAAATAACTCCAAGCTGTTTTCCATTCCATATAATCAATCCTACTTTCTTGAAACAAATGACTTTTACTGTTTCATATGTTATACTTCAAATAAACATTTTTCATTAAAGGAGAACACTAATGTCACAATTGTATGAGTCACATAATGACTTATTTACATTATTACCTGTTAAAATTTATAAGCATAACCTAAAAGGGAATTTTATCTATTCTCCTCTTCATTGGCACCGAAGCATTGAAATTACAATTACATTAACTGGAAACATTCAATTTAATACAGGAACCAATAATTTTTATTGCTCCGAGTCTGATTGGCTGATATTCAACAGCTGTGAATTACATTCTTGCCGCTGTATTAGCCCTTCTGACATATTTTTAGGCATTAGTATTGTTATTTCTCTTCCTTTTATTGAAAAGTGGTTGGGTAAAAAATTATTCTTTTATAATCCTGAATTACCACATGTATCAATGCGCCTCAAAGCAATCGCTACAGAGTTATTTTATATGGATGAAGCTTCCAATAATTATCCTCTTATTTTAATGAGCAAAGTTTATGAAATTCTGCATTTAATTGCCGAAAACTGTATCAAACAAGATTGTACCTATTCTGTCTTCGCCGAAAAAAATATCACTATTGCTGCTGAGTTTACAGATTACATTGAGCAACACTACCAAGAAAATTTGACCTTAAATAATGTTGCCGAATATTTTAAATATTCTCCGAGCTATTTTTCTAGATTATTCAAAGAAACACTAGGCGTAAATTTTCTTTCTTATTTAAATTTTGTCCGTGTTAGTCATGCGGCTCAGGAATTAGGAAATGGACACCAAAATTTATCTAAATGCGCATTCAATAATGGTTTTCCTAATACCAAGTCCTTTATTAATACATTTAAAAAATTATATGGATGTACACCTAGTCTCTTTTTATCATCAATTAATGACGAAAATTAGCCTTTTACACTTCCTGCAACAACACCTTCTATAATATATTTTTGCCCTATTAAATAAAAAGCTAAAACAGGAATAATCCCTAGCAACAACCCTGCCATCATTGGTGCATACTCAGCAGTATGATTAGATAAAAATGTCTGCGTTGCGATTGCCAATGTTCTTGTTTCCATCTTTGTTAAGAACAAACTACTCATCAAGTAATCATTCCATGTTCCTAATGCCACAAATACTACAACAGTAATTATAATTGGCTTTAAAAGTGGGAGAATAATATTAAAATATGTCCTTGCAAAATTACATCCATCTATTCTTGCCGCTTCATCCAGTTCTTCCGGAATTCCTTTTATAAATCCATGATATAAAAATACAGCAAAAGGAATATTTAATCCTGCAGCAATAATTGATACTAGTAAAAGATTATTAGACATGCCAAATGTGCCCCCATATATTTTCACTAACGGAATCATATATACCTGAAAAGACGCTACCATTGATGCTAAAAATGCCATAAAAATAATTTTATTTAATTTCCACTGCTTTCTGGCAAACAAATACCCTGTCATTGTTGCAACCAATGTATTTAATGCCACTGCTAAAACAGTAATGATTGCCGTATTTTTTAATGCGTTAAAAAAATCCATCCTCTTAATTGCTAATATATAATTATCCAGCTTAAAAGAGGTAGGCAATGAAAATGGTGCTGTTGTAAACTCTGCTGTTGTTTTGAATGTATTAATTACCAAAACAAAAAACGGTATCATAAAAAGGATCAATATAATTGTGATAATTATAAAGTTTATACTTTTCTTTGCTTTTTTCTGATTCATTAATCCTCCGCTCCTTTATTTGTAAAATACACTTGTAATAATGAGATTGCTGCTACAATTACGAATAGAACGATTGCTTGTGCCTGCCCCTTTCCAAATTCCATACTTGTAAATGCTGTCTGATAAATTTTGTAGGCTATTAACTCTGTTGATTTATATGGTCCTCCTGCCGTTAAGGACAAGTTCATATCAAAAGACATAAATGAACGTGAAATGGCAAGAAACGTACAAATCGTAATAGAATTTCGCACAAGTGGAACCTTAATATTTTTTATAACTTGCCACCCTGTTGCCCCATCAATTTGAGCACTCTCCAATAATTCTCCAGAAATGTTTGTAAGACCAGCTATATAAATTACCATCAAATATCCACTTAATTGCCATGAACTAACAATAATTAATGCGGCTAATGCCTTTGTGGGATCTGTAAGCCATGATGTTGACAATGATTCTATTCCCATTGTTTTTCCTACTGATGTGATTGCATAGGAAAAAATAAAATTCCAAATGTATCCTAAAATAATTCCTCCTATAATGTTCGGCGTGAAAAATCCTGTTCGAAATAATCCTTGAAATCTAATGCCACTTGTTACAACTAAGGCTAAAAAGAATCCAACTACATTACTCACAATCACCGTAAAAAGTACATAAATAACTGTTTTTAGAAAAGCTGAAAGAAATGTTGGATCACTAAAAACAGTTTTGTAGTTTTTCAATCCAATAAAATTAATATCTAATGATAAACCATTCCAATCCGTAAATGTAATTCCAATCCCGTATAAAAATGGAATAATCACGACTGCTGCCCATATAAGTGTTGCAGGCAAACCAAATCCTGCAAACTGTAACATATTCTGTATTTTTCTATTTCTGCGATTTCCCATAATCTCTCCTGTCCTGAAACAAATGTGAGGAGGTCTCCCTCCCCACGTCCATTTTTCATAGATTATTTTTAACCATTTATTTTACATTTCTCCAATATGTTTCAATATTCTTAGCAAGTGTTGCTCGGTCCGATGCCCCTGCTAAATATTCACACATATAAGCACCGCATTCATACCAGATATCTGATGGACACAGATTTGCTGTTCCATAAAAATCATATGTCAAACCCTCCGCAATATAACTTGCAGTTGACAGTCCAAGAGGACTTTCTATAGTTGCTTCAAAATTTTTATATGGAAATGCCTGCCCACATACTTTTGCTAAAACTTCATGTGCATCCTTGTCACTTGTCAGATATTCAATAAATTTGAGTCCCGCTGCCTGCTGTTCTTCAGAGTTTTGACTAGCATCCACACAATATGCTTTTGCATATGATGTTGGGATGGACTGATTAATTACATCAGATTCATCATTATTACGTGGGATTGGTAAGATGCCGAACTCTTGGCCTTCTTCAACAATTGGTCCTAAATATGTCCATGCCCAATCTCCCATAAACCATGTTCCACACTTACCTGTAGCAAGAGCCTCCGCATCAAGATTTACATTACCAACCAATGGATCATTGGAATTATAATTATATTTTGCGAGGAGATCAAATGTATCCATATAATCATTGAACACTTCATTATCCATCAAGGAGACTGTTCCTGCCTTAAGACTATCAACGTATTCAATTCTCTCCTCTACATTTCCAATTGCTGCTCCATATATCTGACACAAGTAATGTGATCCAATGGACCAATCAACTCCTGTCACACAGGTAGCCGCAACTCCTGTTGATTCAATTTTCTTAAATAATTCTTCCAAATCTGAAACCGTCTTGATTGATGATGGATCAAACTCTCCACCTACTGCTTTATCACATACCTCTTTATTATAGAGAATTCCAATACCTGCTGCCGACATTGGTGCCCCATAAACTTTTCCATCAAATGTAAGTGTACTTAATGCACTTTCCTCAATATTAGAAAGAAATGGAGCGTTTTCATCTGTAAATTCAAGCATTCTGTCTTGATTTTCAAAAATATTAATAGGATCCATTAAGGATACTGTAGGACCTTCTTTACTTGCATATAATGACATCCATTTTTGCAATTGATCATCTCCAGCAGCAATATATTCAACTTTAATCCCTTCATTTTTTGACTCAAAATCCGAAATCAATTCCATGAACATATCATCTTTTCCCGTTTCTGTTGTATAAAACGAGATTTCTACTTCCTTATTTTCTTTTTCCTTTTTAGCCTCTCCCGCACATCCTGTAAGAATTGTCGTTACCATTCCACCAATCAGCAACACACTTAATAACTTTTTCTTCAAGCCTTGTTCCTCCTTTACTCATACAAATAATAATCAATGAATAAAACACCACCCATTCACCATTTACATATACTGCTAAAGACCCTCTTCTTTCTTAATTTAAATGAATGATTACTGCCTCTTTCTCCTCTTACTTCATTACCGACAGTTTTGTGATATCAACAAAATTGTATAGAAATGCTATCATTTTTATACCTTAGAATACCGGTCTTTCTAAAATACAAAATTTTATTTTAAAGTCATATTTTCTATTGATTTGTTTTATTCATCTCTATGTTAAATTCATTATACAATCATTCATCATATTTAATCTTCCCATTTTTTATCTTATTTTTTGTCATTTTTTTACTTTTTCTATTCAAAAACATATCATTTTTAGTTATACCTCACAATAATAGTAATCATTTAGTAAGAGTATATTTTCAAATACTCCTATTAACTCATTTTGATTAAGAAGTTCTCATGTCTGTTCCGTAGATACCGGGCTTAACAAGAATTCATCCAGGATCAAAAGATCAATCTTCTGATACACTTTGATTACTTTTTTCAGCGTGCCATCCCCATGTGCAACAGCCAGCTCATCTAATAGATTCGGCAGACGTACATAACGTGCCTTGATAAAGTTCTGGCAGGCTGCGATTCCAAGTGCACATCTAGTGTTAATGTAAATGAAGTTGATGAATTTATTTTTGAGTCTGCTGATTTTGGAGACTTAAATATCAAAAATAAAAAATCCAAGAATATAACCAAACGAGTTCTAGTCATGTAAATGGAAAATATTTACTTAGCGATACTATCCCTTGTTATAAATAAAAAAAACAAAGCTAAACTTCTAATTTATTTGAAAGTTTAGCTTTGTCTTTTCTTTTATAAAGATAATATTTTATTTATCTTCAAAATATGAATTCACATTATAAGGTACATAAATTCCTTTATCTGTTACAATTCCGCTCACTAAGTGTGGAGGTGTAATATCAAATGATGGGTAAATAGCTTTTACGCCTTCTTTGGCTGTTCTAACACCCATTGCTTCTAGTACTAATTCTGGATCTCTCATTTCAATCTCTACACTGTCGATTGTTGGATGCCCAGCATCTGGAGCACCTGTTGCATAATAAGGAATTCCAAAATACTTACAAAGTATAGCCAACTGCATTGTTCCTACTTTATTAACTACATGTCCATCACATGAAATTACATCTGCAGCTGATGTGAAAACATCAATCATCTTATTAGACATTGCATATGCCGGCATGTTATCACTAATAACTGTAACATCAAAACCTTGATCATATGCTACGCTGGCTGTCAATCGTGCACCCTGGAAATATGGTCGTGTTTCTGCACACATAATCTTAATATTTTTTCCTTGTTCTTTTACCTGACGCAACATTAAACCTACAATAGTTTCTCCAAAACACTGTGTTAATACAGTTCCATTTTGTGGGAAAAGACTTACTAAATGTTTTGCTGTTTTTTCCATTCTAATGTATTTATTATTTACTTCGTTTAATGTGTGCTCAAAAATTGCCTCATCTAATTTTTTTCCATTTTTTAAAGCATCACATCCTACTTCGTAGCATTTTTTCGTAATTACTTCCATTCTTGCTGATGTAGTTGGTCTTGCATGTGCCAATGTATACTCTGCATCTTTCAAATATTCTAATGCATCTTTTTCATCTAGACCTTTTTGCATAATCTCATATCCAGCTAATGCCATTCCCATTCCGGCAGCCAAGTAAGGACCTGCACTTTGAGTTACCATATCTGCAATTGCCTGTGCTACTTCTGAATGATGTTTACACGTAACAAATTTTACTTGTGGATATATTCTTCTGTCTAAAATTTTGACCATTCCATCTTCATACCATGCCACATTTTCATACTGTAACATAAACGCCAAATCATAATCTGCTCTTTTCATTATCTGTCACCTCAATATATTATTTTAAATAAATTAATAATCTCTTCTTTCGTTGGTTTTTCTGGTGCTGTCATCAAACAACCATCCAACAATGTTTTCTCTGCAAGCAATGAAAAATCTGATTCACATACACCAATATCTCTTAATTTTTTATTGGTTCCCAATTTATCAGAAAATGCTTCTATCATATCAATGCATTTTTTATCTAATTCTTTATTCTCGGTTTTAGAAATTCCTTCTACATCTAAAATAGAGGCAACCTCTTTCAGAATTCCACGGTTCTTTTCACTATAATACTTTAGAACAGTTGGCAATAATACTGCGTTACATAATCCATGTGGTAAATTGTATAAAGCCCCCAATTGATGTGCCATCGCATGAACAAGTCCTAATCCAGAACTACCAAAACTCAAACCGGCCATATATTGCCCTAACGCCATCTGGTCTCTGGCCATCTCATCTTCTCCATTTTCATAGGCCTCTGGCAACCACTTCCATATTACTTCCATTGCATTTTTTGCAAGCAGTTTTGTAAATTCTGTTCCTGTTGTAGACAAATAGCTTTCAACTGCATGAGTAAAAGCATCCATACCGGTCTGTGCTGTGATACTTTGTGGTAATTTAATCATAAATTCCGTATCATTAACTGCAATATCTGGCATTACAAAGTCATCTTTAAATATCATTTTTTTCTTTTCTACTTCATCACTAATGATGTAGGCTCTTGATACTTCACTTGCAGTTCCTGCAGTAGTATTAATAGCTACTAAAAAGGAACCTCTAACCTTACTTTTGTCTCTTCCTTCATAGTCCTTTAGTTCACCTTCATTTGCACACAACATTCTAATTGCTTTTGCACAGTCATTTGCTGACCCGCCACCAACAGCAACGATAAAATCACATTCATTGTTGCTGTATACTTCTTTTCCTTCCAACACATTATCCATTGTTGGATTAGGACAAACCTTGTTGTATACTTCGCACTTTATTCCTTCATTCTCCAACAGATCAGTCACTTGTTTTCTAATGCCAAGTTTCTCAAGTCCCATATCTGTTACAACAAGTGCATGTTTCTTATTCTCTCGTTTTAAAAGTGCAGGCAATTCTGCTCTACATCCTTTACCAAAAAGAGTAATTGGAGATGCTGCAAATTTCAAAAACATATTATCACCCTATCTTTCTTATCGTTTCAAATTATATCTTTTTCTCAAAATATCTGCCGCATCCTCTGGAACACAGATAGGCTCACCTACAACACTTGCCAAGTGATATGCCTTTGCTGCATCTTCTGTATAAACGGCTCTAATGTATGCCTGATCTACAGTTTCTCCAACTGCTACTACACCGTGGTTTTCTAACAATGCTGCATTTCTATACTCTAATACTTTAGCTGCATTAATCCCCACATCATCTGTTCCTGGCAATCCAAATTTTGCTACCGGAATATCTCCTCCTAAAAATGGAAGCATTTCTACTAAAATCAATGGAATTTCTTTATGATTAATCGCAAATCCTGTTGCATATGGTGAGTGTGTATGAACAACTGAGTTCACACGTTTCTGATGTTTATACACTTCTGCATGCAGTCTCCACTCTGAAGATGGCTTATGATCTCCTTCTAAAATGTTTCCATCTTCATCCAATACAACAATGTCTGTTTCTTGCATTTCTTTGTAATCCATATTAGATGGAGTAATGTATATTTTATGGTTCTCTCTATCCAAAAAACTTACATTTCCGCTGGTACCAGCTACCAATCCATCGTTGTACAATTTCTTCGCTATTTCACTTACTTTTTTTCTATAATTCAACATTTAATATATTCCTCTCTTGTATTTTCTAAAACGGTCCCCAGTTAATTTTTACTGCGATCAACAAGAAGAACCAACTTACAACGTAAACACCCAGAACAACTTTAATTGCAAATTTAACCCACTGCCCAAAAGGAACTCTTGCTATTCCACACATAGCCATAAGCGCACCTAATGTTGGATAAATTAAATTTGTAATTCCATCCCCTACTTGGAATGCTAAAATACTTGTTTGATCTGTTAATCCAATCATTTGACCTATTGGAAACATTAATGGCATTGTTGCTGCCGCTTGTCCACTTCCTGATGGGATTACAAAATTTATAACACCATGTACTAGTGTCATAAAGATAGCTGCAAGAGCTGGACCGAAATTAACCAATGGTGCTGATAATGCATTGACTACTGTATCCATGATATTTCCACTTTCCATGATAACTTGAATTGCTCTTCCAAGACCTACCATCATTGCAGCGCCAATCATGTCTCCAGCACCTTTGCAGAAAATATCAATTGCATTATTAACAGAGTATCTTGCAATAATTGCAGTAATAATTGCCGCAATTACAAATACGCTCATCATCTCATCCAAATACCAACCCCATTTAATTGGACCAACGATAAGCAAAACAAATAATCCTACTAATACAACTAAAATCTTTTTATCTTGCTTTTCAATTTTATATTCATCAAAACTTTTTGAAAAACCCAAACCTTCTGTACTAATACCTTTTACATAACTCTTATTAGGATTCTTTTTTACTTTATTCGCATATCTTACAAGAATCAAAGCACCTATTAAAGTACAGAAAAACCAGTTAATGGTTCTTAATCCAATTCCAGAAAATAATGGAAGACCACAAATAGCATCTGCAGTTCCTACAGTTGAGGCACAAACAGGACCTGTTGCAAATCCTATTCCTCCTCCTATAACAATCATTCCAAGACCTACTATAAGATCGTATCCAAGTCCTAGTGCAATAGACACACCTATTATCGTAAATGGGATTTGTATTTCTGGTCCAATAACCAATCCCATACATGAAAACAAAAATGTAATCAAGATAATAATCAATGATCCAGGAATTTTCATCTTATTCACTTTTTTCAACATCGTACCAATACTGTTTTCTATAGCACCTGTTGAATTTATTAACTTAAATGCTCCTGAAGACAACAAAATCATAAAGATAACATTCGAAGATGACTGTAATCCTTTTGCGATTGCAGTAAATATATCAAATGGTTTTGCAGGATTACTTTCAATCAAGTGATATGTTCCAGGTTCAATGATCATTCGTCCATTTTGCTCGATTCTATTAAACTCACCTGCTGGAACAATCCATGTCAAAATGGCTGCTAATACAACCAAACTAAATAAAATTATGTATGTATGCGGAATTCTCTCATACCATTTTGTTTTTTTTGTATTTTCCATTTTTTCCCCTTTCTATTATTGAATTATCAATGAACATCTCAATTGACAGTTCATTATTAATTCAGTAATATACTGTTATACCTTATTTTTATAAGAATTTATATAATGAAAGGAATTTTTATGTTAGCTGTTCTTAGAAAAGAAAAAATCAAAAGCATACTATATAATGAGAAAATTGTTTCCGTTTCTACTTTAGCAACGCAGCTTCACGTTACTGATGAAACTATTCGCCGTGACCTGTCAGAACTCGAAGATGAAGGTTTCCTAATTCGAAAACATGGAGGTGCGATTCTTTCTCACAAAGTACAAACCCCTTCGAATGATTATGACTTAAAGAATGTTTTTGTTAAAAATAAGCAAATCATTGCTGAAATTGCAAAAACACTTATTCAGCCAGGTGATTGTATTTTCCTTGATGCATCAACCACTGCATATTACATTGCTAAAGAAATTTCTGAAATGAAATTAACTGTTGTAACAAACTCGCTAAGTATTATTAATCTGCTTGTTCCACATAAACAAATTACTCTCATAGTAATTGGCGGAACAATTCAAACAAATAGAAGTTCTTTTAATGGCCATTGTGCCGTTAATTTTTTAAAAAATTTCTATGTTGATAAAGCGATTATCTCTTGTCGCTCTTTGGATATGAACGCTGGCATTACTGAAGCCACTGAAGAATTTTCGGAGCTTAAAAAAACAGCTATTAAACAAGCAAATCAAACTATTTTAGCAGTTGATTATTCTAAATTTGACAAAACTTCTTTCATAAAAACATGTGATTTTTCATCCATTAATGATATTATCACTGATAAACCACTTTCATCTCAATGGGCAGAATTTTTAAAAAGTCAAAATGTAAAACTTTGGATTCCAAAAACTCAATAAATTTTTTAGTGAACGTCACCTCATATTATCTATGAAGTGATGTTCACTTTTTAAATTACTTCCACAGCATTATTTTTAAAATGGTCCATAATTAATTTTTACTGCAACAAGTATGAATACGAAAGATACAAGCATCACTGCTAAAACAATTTTAGAAGCAAATCGAATCCATTTTTCAAATGGAACTCTCGCAAGTCCACACATAGCTACTGCCGCTCCAACTGTTGGGAAAATAATGTTTGGAACTGCTCCACCAACCTGTAAAGCAAGTACCATTGTCTGCTGTGTAATTCCCAATACATCTGCAAGTCCTGCAAATAATGGCATAATTGTTACTGTCAAACCAGAACCAGATGGAATAAAGAAATGGATAATTAATGTAATTATTGCTACACCACAAGCTGCTACACCAGGCATAAGAGTTGACAATGGAGCTGAAAGTGCATTAACAATTGTATCCATGATCTGACCATCTTCTAATACAACCTGAATAGCACGTGCAATTGCAATAACCAATCCAAGTTGTGCTGTATTTTTTGCACCTTCAATAAATCCATCAATTACATCCTGGACTTTCATTCCATATGCTAATCCAGCAACAATTCCTCCGATAAGGAATACTGCGCTCATCTCATCCAAATACCATCCTAATTTAACGGCACCAAATACGATAGCAACAAACATTCCCATCAATACTAATAATACAAGCCACTGACGCTTATTTACTTTGTAAGAATCAAGATCACGAGATAATCCAAGACCTTCTGTACTAACATCTTTTACAAGACTCTTCTCTGGATTTTTCTTAATTTTATTTGCATAAATAGTAGTAAAGATACAAACAACACATGTTGCTACAAACCATAATACCATTCTAAATCCAAATCCTGAAAATGTTGGCAGACCTGCAATTGAATGTGCTGTTCCTACTGTAGATGCATTGATTGGACCCAAAGCCCATCCCATGTATCCTGCGCCCATTACCATTGCTAATCCAACAACCAAGTCATATCCCAATCCAAGCGCAATTGATACACCAATCATCGTAAATGGAATCTGAATTTCTGGTCCTGCAATGATACCAAGTGCTGCAAATAAGAATGAAATAATCCAAATAACTGCTGTTCCAGGAACTTTACTTCTATTAACAATCTGAAGTAATGATCCAACTCCACTCTCCAATGCACCTGTTTTATTGATTACTGTAAAAGCACCTGTAGAAAACATAATGATTGCAATGATATTTGCGGAACCTACAAATCCTTTTGGAATCGCAGTAAACAATTCAAAGAAACTAGTTCCATTTTGTGCAACTGTGTGATATGAACCAGGAATTACAGTAGGTCTGTTAACCCCTTCCATTAATACTCGCTCATACTCTCCTGCTGGTAATATCCAAGTTAAAGCTGCCGCTGCAACTACGATTAAAAATAGAATAACGTATGTGCTTGGCATTTTTTGATACCATTTTTTTGTCTTTTGCTTACTCATTTTTCTCTCCCTTGTTACTATGCTAGAAACCTATAGATTGTTGTTTGTTCTCTTACTTCTCCTTTATGCAAAATTGGAGACACAAATTGTGATAAATTAATGCTATTAGGAAAGTACTGTGGCTCAATGCAAACTCCAGATCTTCTATCATATTTTTTCCCATCTTTTCCTATAGATTTTCTTAAATAATTTCCACTGTATAATTGAAAGCCCAAACTATCTGTTTCAACTTCCATACTCATGGAATAATCATGTGCTTTTAAAACTGCCTTTTGTGTTTTTTCATTTTCAAAAGATAGATTATGATCAAATCCTCCAACTGCTTTTAATTGTAAATTCTCTTTTAGCAATTCTTCGTTGAAAGTTTTGTATGTTGAGAAATCAAATGCTGTATTCTGTACATGTTTTAATTCTCCTGTTACAAAACCTTTTTCATCAACTGGCATATAACCATTTGCATTTGTCCAAAAGAATTGATTACATGCTGTCTCTTCGGTAAATTCACCACTCAAGTCAAAATAACTATGATTTGTCAAGTTAAATATTGTCGTTTGATCACAAGTTGCAACTGTCTTAAAGATCAATTCATTATCTTCATTCCATGTCAAAGTAATAATCACACTTAAATTTCCCGGATATCCACCTTCGCCATCTGGACTCATATAACTCAATATTAGTCGATTTTTTTCAGTATCTGGTATACAATTCCAAATTTTTCCATGTAATCCTTCTTTTCCACCATGTAAGTGATTGTTTCCGTCATTACATGGTAGTTGATAAATTTTTCCATCTAATTCAAATTTTCCATCTTTAATCCTATTTGCACAACGTCCGATAGTAGCTCCAATAAAGCCTCCGGCTTTTTCGTATCCTTCTGGGGAATCAAATCCCATTACCACGTCTCGTTTTTTGTGATCCTTTTCAATAACAATAGAGTGTATAATACATCCCATATCTAGTATTGAAACACTATTGCCACACTTATTTGTCATGGTCCATTTCGTTACTACTTCATCTTTTGATGTTCTTCCAAATATTTCTTTTGTAATTGCCATTTTCGTTTCCTCTACAGTAATGTATCAACAAGGATTTTATAATCTTTTCCACAACGCATAGTATTTCTGTTCATAATCATTTCTTTTGCAATTCTTAAACCTTTTTCTTCTTTTTCTGCTCTTACATTCTCATCCGCAATTGATGTCACATCTTTTACTTTTGCTCCTCCAACAATACGTCTAAGTATTTCAAGCCCTGCAACTGCGGAAGTATCTCTTAGAATACCTTCTAGGTAATATTCTGCAAATCCTTCTGTTTTCGCCATATTATCTGTAACAATTTCAGCAAATTTCTTTTCATACTTATCCTTGAACATATCAACAATATCTTCTATAGACTTCAATGCCCAATCTCTAAATGCAATACGTTTTTTGTCTTCTTTATCTAACATTGCTTCTGAATGAATCATAGCAAGTACTATATGAGCAATTACATTTCCTACATCATATCCGATAGGTCCATAGAATGCGAATTCTGGATCAAATACTTTCACTTCTTTATCATTAACAAAGATAGATCCTGAATGTAAATCTCCGTGGATTAGTGCTTGTGCATGTTCCATGAATTCAAATTTTAATTTTGCTCCTTCTAAACGAAGTTTTTTATTTTGATATATTTCCTCATCTACAAATTTTCTTAATGGCTCAACTACTGAATTTTTTCCAGCAAAGTTTCCTAAAGAATCACTATAAACCAACTGCTCACTAATTTCACACAAATCAGGATTAATATACTTCTTCACTAATTCTTTTTTCTCTTTATGATTCATTGCAATATCTGTTGTTGGCAATAAAACATCTACTAAGTAATTTGTAATTAAATCTGCAAACAGTGGGAATGTTTTATAATCCAATAAAGCAGTTCTAAAAATAGAATAATCTTTCAAATCTTCCATTACGCAACAACACATTACTGAATCATACCAATAAATCTCAGGAACATATCCAGGACATAAAGAATTTTGCATTTGTAAAATTTCAGCTTCAACTCTATTTCTATCTACTGCAAGTTTTCTTCCTGAACCTGTTCTTGGTTCTGTTCCTGAATGTTTAACAATAACTGATTTTCCGTTTTCATCAGAAACACGAAAAACATAATTTAAATTTCCATCTCCAATTTCCTGACATGAGAGTTTAGCATTCTTAGCAAAAATCTCACCTTTTTCTCGAATATACTCTGCAACATCGTCTTCATTCATCAAGAAATACTTTTCAAATTTCCCCATTTCCCTTTCTCCTTTTGTTTTTGTTTTCTTTTGTTTTTCTTTGTTTTTGTTGTTTTTATTATGGTATCTTAATAGCATTTTGTCAATATATTAATTATTTTTCTACATTTTTAATAAATTTCAATTGCTTTTTTGTTCATATTGCACATCTATTTTTTGTTTTATTTTGTTTTTTATTTCTATTAAATATTGCTGTTTTAAGGATTGTTTTTTATTAAATTAGAAAAAAACAAGCTTTCTTACATAAACAAAAAGAAAGCTTCAGACTGTAGGCAAAGTCCCGAGCATTATGCTCGGGCTTTGCTGCCTTTTCCAGTCACGGTAACAGTTACAGGAGATGTCCCATATATGTACTCAGCGCAGGTAATGAGCAATACGAGTCCAGACCATGCTCAATGGGTTGCTCTAATGAATGCACTGCAAAAGTATGGCACAGATCGTGTATCCTGGGATATTTTCCTGTAGGCAGGAGCGGTATTTCAGCCTGTGCCATAAGTTTTCTGAAAGTATTACGTATTGTAACAGGCGAATAGCATTCTCTATGAAGAGCTGGAAAAAAGTAAACATTGCCGCTTCTGTCAACACGCGAATCATACTTTCTGAGATATGTTGTAAGAGAGTCCGACAAAGGAAGCATACGTGAGACATTGTTTTTACTATTATGCAATGTAATGATACCATCAGATAGATTGACATCCTCTATTTTTAGGCATACAGTTTCTCCTATACGTGTACCACAGCCATAAAACAACCGTAAGATTGCAGGATATATATACGGAGTATTTATAAATTTATTCTTGTTAGGACCTATTCTGTCCGCGCACTCAAATATCCTGTAAATTTATGATTTTGAGAAAATATTGAGAGTAAAATCTCTTGGACACTGAATAAGTGTAGCCGGATACATGTATGGAGCATAGATCACATCAACACTTGAGATATCCGCTAACATAATGACTCCTTCAGCATATCCGTGAGTATCTTCAGAAGTACCGGTTTGATTATCAGTAATCCGTCTGCTTCGATTTCAATCGTATGTGAATTGTCAAGGTACATGGAACTGGATCCGGTATCTGACAGTCTTTTTTACGGAGACGGGTAACTGCATTGTAAAAACAACTGGAAGATATCCCGTGCTCATTACACCATGCAGCATCTGTCAATCCACTTTGTCTGCATTCAATCACCAGATCCATCCATTCTTTCAGGGATCGCCCTGGAGCACGTTTGCTACTCATAATGAAACCTCTAATTGTAGTAAATTTCTATCTCCTATCAAACGGAGTTGTAGTAAAAATCTATCTACTATCATCATTATGAGTTCAAAAATGCAGCTGGTAAAGCTATACAAGATTTAAGCGCTTACACAATAATAGTAATCATTTAGTAAGAGTATATTTTCAAATAATTCTCTTAACTCATTTTGATTCGGTATAGAATTCCTCTGTCTCTCTTTGGAGCATTGCCCGAAACGGCATCGACTTGTTATTAATCCCTGGAAATTTCACAAGAACAGTGAAATCTCCAGAGATTTGATCTAATCATTGATCTGAAATAGATTTTTATTATATCTTCTGTATAAATTCTTCCATTGTTTTCGACTGAAAGGCAACCTGCATCCAGGCTTTAGCACTGCTATGTCCTGCTGCTTTTCCATATCTAAAGCAGTGGGGGTTACAACACATTAGATAAAATTATCCCAATTCCTTTTCGCACATTTCAAGCGCCGCCTCAATAACCTTATCCATATCGTAATACTTATAGTTTCCAAGACGTC
>ENA-OROQ01000657-OROQ01000657.1-human-gut-metagenome-genome-assembly--contig:-NODE-657-length-31259-cov-12.8365_pt1 | contig 31259 bp, 28 predicted proteins | sample MGYA00242136_ERZ509062 | MGnify/ENA primary metagenome ERZ509062 (study PRJEB26280, sample SAMEA2338735) | human gut metagenome | biome: human gut; feature: human-associated habitat; material: faeces...
GCGAAACAGAATGATATCATCTAGCGGTACTTCGTACCGTTAAAAATGGAATAGCAGTTCCGCAGTAGCGGAACTGGCATTCCGTTTAAGCATAATTTGCATGCATGCTAGGCAGGGCTGGCACAGCCAGTCCTGCTTGACATGCCCTAAAACTGCATTATAATACAAACAAGGACAGAACCCTGAAAAACAGGTTCTGTCCTCGATAACTAATGACATATCTTATATCAGTTTTTTCTGTTTACACAAAACTTGAAACGCTCTCAGCTACCGCTCTCCTTGTTTTGTTTATAATTTCTTTAGAAATGTTTATTTTTTCTTTATGGGGTCTGACCCCGGTACTTTCCTTGGCTCTATTTCTTATTATAAGTAATCAAGCCAATCAAAGGTGGTTTCTGTGTCCGGAATGTTGGTTTCCGCTACGCCGGAATCAAAGTTTCTTGACGCAAGAATATTCAGTTAACAGCCTACTATTTCTTCCAAAATATCTACAGCATCCACCTTTTAATCTTCGTCTACCCTTTTATATTTTTGTTTTGCATTTTTTAAAGATTCCTCATAGCACTCTAATATTCCATTCGCCCCTTCAATGATAGCTAAACCAATTGCAAATCCTATAACATATCTTTCTGACCAGGATTTATTAAAAAAACTAATCAAATTCACAGCCGCTGAATAAAAATAAAACATCCCTTTAAATCCATAAACTGTTGCTAATTTAGAATGATCCTCTCTTCTTTTTCCCATAATCAAGCTCACAGCAAGAATTATCGGAATAACTAAATATGTCAAAACAAATTCTATATCCATGATTATCTCCTCTAACCCAATCGATAAAACAGTTGAAGATAACTACTCATTTTCCAAACTTACTTGAAATTCAGTTTCCCCCATACTTATCATTGAGTCTTTAGTTAATTTAATAGGCGTCTGTGCTGGTATCTCTTTTCCATCCACATAAGTATGATTTGTACTATTGCAGTCTGTAATAAATACATTTCTATTCTTACAAAATATATTTGCATGATACCGAGAAACTCGTCTATCTTCAATATACACATCTGACAGTTCGTTTCGACCAACAGTTATCAGTTGTTGGTCTTTGAAATTTTCAGTCTCATCGGTTTCTTTTCCAGAAATTTTCAAAAACTTTATCTGTATTTTTTCCCTACCAATGTATGCCCCACCCAAATCAATCATCGCTTCAGTACGCATATTTCTTTCAAAATCTATATCAGATTCCCTCTTCCTTTTTCAAATGCGCCAATTTTCTAATTTGGTAAAAAGTACATATAAGAACAACAAGCCAAAATATTCCCGAAAAAGCAATTGCACCGTCATTTACATTCTTCATCATAATAGCCTCCAACAAATTGTGAAATACCAGTTAATATAAAACTTCCACCGCCAAAAGAATATATTAAAAATTTGCACGAAGCCAGTTCTTCATCCGTTAGTACTTCACCTCTAAAATCCTTTATGTATACATACCCATAAAATATACAGAAAAACACAAATACAAATGCCATTGTATATTTTACAACTTTAACTAATGCATTTTCATGTATTTCTATTCCAACCTGATGTTCAAATAAAACAGGTGTTGCTATTCCGAAAAAAAGGCTGCAATCTCTGTAAGTCCTCCTCCTGATTTCTGAACACCAAACATTACGCACAACATAATATATAACAATAATGGAAATCCCGACAAAAAAGCAGTAAATACAAACCATTTTCCTAAATTTTTAAAACTATTTCGAAATGCTTTATATTGTGTCTTTAATTTCTCACTCATTAATGTGCCTTCTTTAACTTTTTCTCGCAAAACATGAAATATGAAAAAATACCTCAATTATCTGCTGCTTAAATTTCTATATTGCTCTTTAACATTAACAATTATTTTTATTATTGTACTACTTTTTATCTACAATTTCACTTCTCTTTTATCGACAAAGTTCGACATGCCAAATACCATTTTTCTCAAATTAACTTTCTAAAGTGCTGCGCTATTTTTTTACTGGCATCTTTCGATGCCAGTTTATAAAAAACGCCCGAGTCAAACTTTATGGAGTAGCCCCCATGCTACGCATAATCTATGCTTCATTACCTTATCGCATACTCCAGTTCTTTTCGCTTTTCCAATTTCAACAAACTCTTCCCCTCCCCCTGTTTCTTATATATCCTATCACTCAGCAGAATATCAATAAATCCTTCCGAATAAGATGCAGCTTCATATACATCAAAATAGATATGGACTCCTTCCGGATCCACAAACCATTTTAGTTCCCTGCTGTTATGGTAATATTCCAAGGTAAAATCTTCCATTATATAGGGACTTCTATTCGTATTTTTGCATATAGCTTGTTCTTCTTTCAGCCTTCTCGCCGCAAGTTCAAGTATCCTATCCTCTGGCAGATTCATCACATCCTTCAGCTCCAATTGTCGTCCTGTAGACAGATCAAATGTCATAATATTCCATATTGGAAGTCCATGCCAGCCGCCTGTATATCGATACCGGGAAAAACGAATACAGAGAATCGATGCCTGATTTAATAATATTTCAAATCCTATGCCATCAGAATACGGTTCCTTCTCACCATCTATCATTTTTCCCAGTTCTTGTTTCCAATCAATCCATTCATCTTTTACATCTTCATAATAATTACGAATGCAACTGTTAATATACTTCAAAGCACGGGGCTCTTTATCCAGATCAACCGCTTTCACCACAGGTAAGGTCCAGACTGTATTTATCATTACCCGATCATTATCATAGATTTCCCACTCTTTTTCCTGAACGGCGATTTCTACTTCTCGCAATCCGCTTTCCTCAGAAAATTCTATAATATTCTGACGCACTTCTTCCGTACACTTATAAAATGTTATTTTCTGTCCTGTATTTTCCTCAAAAAAATTGTAAAGCCACTTTTTATTCTCATAATCTTGAAAAATATTGTCCTCTGTCACAAAGATATAATCTGCAGGATGCTCTTTCGCATAATCAATCAACGAAAACCAAATTACTGCATCCTTAAATCCTTTATCCGCTTTTCCTTTTACACCTTCAAATGGAGGTAGCTTTTTTATAGAAGTTTCAAGTATATTTGTGAACTGAGAATCTTTACAGACTGGTAATGTCTCAATCTTCTCCTCTGTAAGATACTGATCTGCCCGTCTGCGCAACTCAATTTCATATTCTTCCGGAGTATACCGAAAATTAAATGAAAAAAGATCTTTTAACTGCATCGCATATTGTCTTACGGTATCATATACCTTTCGATATGCTTCCATCTCATGCTGCAACAATTCACGGTACACCAATTCCGGAAGCAACACCTCACATTTATCAATACATGCTTTATTTTTTGATAGATCATACATCTCATAAAAATTTGAATTCAGTTCAAATTTTTCCAGATTCTTATATTTCGAAACATTTAAAAAATTTGTGTCCAATGAAATATAAATCATTTCTTATCCTTCCTAAAAAAGTATATATTCAAGAGGCTGCGCCGCAAATTTTGACCAATTTGTCAAGTAGACATATGCTGATATTTTACGCTCGAAATTGTATATTTTTACTATTTGATTTTCCTTTATGGGGTCTGACCCCGGAGTATTTCCAAACAGCTTCATTGGCTCTGCTACAGAAAGATTATTTCTTTCCGTAGCTGCCGGAATTACATTTAATGGCTGTTCATAAGGAATCGGGTCAGTATCATGAAAATCCGCTCTGACAACTTCCTGGCTTTCTGGTGCACAATAGGTGCGTCCAGTTGACGCCGGTAAATCCACACAACCTTTCTGACGCAGTCTTTTTACCCAGTTGTAAAAAGTTCCTGGCTTGATATCATGTTCTACACACCATTGATGATCTGTCAATCCACTTTGACGGCATTCCCTGATGAGACGATATTGTTCTTCAGCAGGTATTCTTTTGCTTCTCATGAGCACACCTCCATAACTTGAATAGAGTAAAATGCTCGCATCTATCATTTCTAGCAAGAGAAAATGAAGTGAAATGCTTGCATTCTCTAATGATTATTATGAATTGATTTTTAGGGCAACACAATCCGTCGAATTATTTTGTGCTTACGTTTTACATTACCAAATTTCTCTGAGTTTACCCATATTCAATTTTACATTTCTTATTTTATTCTTCAACTGTTCGAACGTAAACGTTTAAGTGCTTACGAGATTTTTGATACCCAGTACTCATGTTTGAGGATTTACGCTGGAATAGCAACTGTCAACGAACCTTGACAGCCTGATAATTGCTCAAAAACTCGTCATAGGGATTTTATGCCCTTTTTCTGACGAATTGAGAGAAGTTATGGCTGCATGGATCATTTTTTCAATTCATGGTGCAAGTTTTAGGTTAGAAATTGCTCCATGAATAATTCAGGTTTATTTATCCCCGTTTCACTATTTTGTTTACAGTGTTTTTTATCATTGCCATTTCTGCTTTATTAAGCACGTCCCTTAATAAAGCACCTTGTATAATCGATGTTGCAATTTCTCTTGTGTCTTTATACATATACGGCATAACAATCTGAATAACAATATGTGTAATTAATGTTGCTATCGCTGCACCATTAATTCCCATAACCGGAATTAAAATGAAATTTAATATCACATCTGTTATTAGACCTGCTATGCAAAAAAGATTTATGTACCTATTTTTCCCATCATTTGCAAGATAAACCTGATTTAATGTTGACATTGTAGATAGACCGTAATACCATACTACAATTCTCAAAGCTACTGTTCCTGCCAGATAGTCTTTTCCATATAATAATAGAATAACCCAATGTGCAAAGACACCTACAAAAATTGAATACGCGGCATTAAGCCAAAAAAGAACCGCATATGATTGCCTTAATCTTCGTAAATAAAGTGCTCGATCTTTTCCTGCCGCCTCATATAGGACTGGTGAGATTGACTGAATCAACGCTGATGGTATCATGCTCCATAACGTCGAAATTGTCAGTGCTGCAGAATAGTATCCAACAGACGCCTTATCTAACATATTTCCAAGCATAATACGATCCACTTGTGCATAGAGAATTGTAATCAATCCTGCTATTAAATAATGGTACGATTGCTTAAGAAGCCTCTTTCCCAACTGCCAATTAAATTTGGGACGAAATCCTTCAATTCTAATATAAAATATCATTAGAAATACTGTAAGAAAAATCATATCGGTTGAAGTTGCAAACGCAAACCACACAATATCTGCATTCGTAGCTAGCAAGTAAATTCTATATAAACTCATTCCAACGTAAGCCAGAACTCCTGCAATACTGCTCCATTTAGCAAGTAGCCTTGCTTGAAAATAATAATTGATAGTGTCAAAGGAACTAAATAGTATGGACAAAGATTCCAAAAAGGCTATTTGAACAATCATAGAATCATCTCGATTGGTTATAAATATAAGGGCAATAATGCTGATAGTGGATAAGACAGCTGTTCCAAAACGCATCCAAATCGATGTCCAAATCACTTCGTTATTATCATATTTATCTGTCGCAATCTCTTTAATTACAATAACCGCTAAACCTAAAGAAGCGATTGATGAAAAGAAACTTACAAATGCAGCCACATAATTTATTGTTCCAAAATTGGATGGCCCTAAATACCTTGCTGTTGCGAGCGAAACAAAAAACTGCAACAGCATATTCACAATTTTACCGCCCATAAGCCATCCTATATTGCTAAAAAATTTTTTCTTTCCGCCTTCCATATTTTTAAATACGTTCCTCTCAAAACTTTTTAACCATTATATAAGGAAAAACTTCACTCATCACATCGAATTTTAATCCAATCATCAGGATAGAAATCCCCTTTCCACATTCCTAGTTCAGGGCAAATCACCGTTTTTTCTTTATACTGGTTCAACCACGCAGCCCACCAACTATAACTGCTATTCGCCATTATCATATGCTTGCAATGACTCATTAAGAACAAATCATCCAATGTATAGTTATCAGATTCATATTGTGGATAACGTAATTGTATGTCTTTAGTAGCAAAATATTGTTTTTCCGAAAAATAATGTTTACAAAAATCAACATCATCAGAAAAAACATATAAAATCAACTTTTCTCCCGGATATTTTGATTTCATCATAGAAATGGCTTTGTCATAGTACTCCATATTCAGTTGGCATCCAATACCTACGTAATCTCCTCGTCGAACATGAAGAGCAATGCTATCACATTTCTGCATTTCATTGTACAACTGATTTACTGATTCACTTCTCTTCTTTTTTGGCGTTAATAACTTCAGCAAATCTTCTCTATACTCTACAAAATACTTTTCTGACTGCCAATATCCACTAATATATGTATTATTTTTTACAGAACTTATTTCTTTATCATATCCGAAATTTATCTTTCCTTTATAAAAATGCATAGCGTGTGAAAAAACAAATGATTGTATTTTACCCGCACTCTTTAGAATTATACAATCAGAAAACGTACTTAATTGCAACAACTTTTCATACTCTATATTAAGACTGTCCAATTCATATCTTCTCATGTTATTAGAAGCTAGTGTGTTGATATCTAGAATTAAGGCTGTCTTGTGCTTTTTTGCCAGTGCATATCCGCAAGCATACATGAACAATTGGTTTCCAAAACCATCACTAATTTTTGTAACAATCATATTTATCCTTTCAACTCAATCTAATAAATAAACCGTGAAGAAATAGATTGGACAGTGTAAAACCCACCTATGCCTTTACTTCAGTTCCAATAATTTCTTCAACACTATCTATAAAATCATAGCCTAGTCTAATGCGTGTAGCTACTCTTGCTGCATTACAACGTATCTCTTTGTACTCACTTTCAGAAACACTATCTAGTTCTCTTTCTAAATTTGCCAGGGATTTTACAATAATACTGCACTTATTTTCTTTTACATATTCAGCAGTGGCAGCTTTTTCCCAGACAATGACGGGCAGTCCAATCGACAGATATAGGCAAAACTTACTAGATGTATTATATTGTAAATATATTCCAAGTCCAGACGTATCCTTTTCAATATCAATATCAGTTCCATCCCAAACCAAACCATACTGACTATTTTTTATATTTATAATCAAATCATCTTGACTGAACATTCCACAATATTCTAAGTATCTTGCCTTCTTAAACTTGCTCGCAAGATTTTCATTACAAGGTCCATATAAGCGCATTTTGTATCGATCAAGGCTTATCTTTTCCAAAAAGGTGGACTTATTCAAATTACCTGCAAAACAAATCTCACCCCACCTATAGACACTACAATCACCTATCGCATTTTGACAATACTCTGAAATCATATATGGATAAATTTTAAAGTTAACAAATTTAACTTTTGAAATATATTTTTTTAATTCATGGATATACCCATTATTTGGAGACATAATTATGTCATTTCCTTCAAGTTCACGAATGGTCTTATCTAACTCTTCATTCTGACTATGACCATAGCGAATGCAATTGACATCCTCTAATATTGTAATAATCTTGCACCCTTTGATTCTTTTTATAATTCTTGCCGAATACACAAGCGTTTTTGTAAACGGAAATTTCAGCATTATGTAATCCTTATTTCCCATATGAAGCAGACCATAAAATGTCAAAAATGCTGCATCCATCGTTTGGAATACAATTTTTAATTTCCCTAATCTTTTTTCAAATAAAAGAACTTTACCAATTCGAGGATAAACTACATTAAAATCGCTCGTAAATTTATCCATAGCATTATCAAGATTTTTAGTATTTTTATGGGATACTACAAAAATCATATTACATTACTCCCCCAATATTCATTTCTCACCAATAACATCCTCCCTCTACCTTATTCGCAGCTTTTGGTTTATCCTCATCAGATGGGTATACCCACGCATCATTAAAAAACTTCTGGACATATGCGAAAGCTGTGTTTTCTTCCCATCGTTTTCCCTTAATTCCAAATAAAAGCTGTGTCGCTCCCGCTAAATGAATCGCCTGCTTTCCTGCTTGTTTAAGTTTTGCAGCTAACGGAAAACCATATGCTCCGCATCCGATAATTGCGACATCAAAATCAATTTTCATTGCTTCCTGATACATCCATTCCAATGCATCAAACCAAGTTGAAAAACGATTGTCTTCCTCCCCAGCAACTGTCTGTACTGCCTTTAATGTTATCAGTTCAAATTTCGGAAGAATATCTGTTCCCGGAAAGATTTCCTCTCGCCGTTTATATTGCCGTTCAATTGTTTCTTTAAATGGATGAATCACTAAAACTTTCTTACCCTTTAATGCAGCTGACCACGGTTTCTCCGGTGAACTCCATGGTTCAAGATCTAATAGATAAGTTGTTTTTAGCTGTTTATTTCCATAACTGTTCAAATAATATTCTTCAAATGGCAACATCCAAATGCCCATGACATTGGCCTCTGGAAGTAAATCAAGCATTAAATTCTTAAACTTATCCCCTAATTCTTTCTTCGAAGGAAAAAAGCCGGACCAATTTTCCATCTGTGAAAGCACCTTATCATATTTTGACTCGACTTCAAAATCAAACGTTCTCACACAAAATAATTCTGTTGCACCAAATCGCCCTGCTAAAAAAGGATTCCCTGACAGAATCATATCTTTAATACAGTTATTAATCTCCTCTGCTGTTTGAACTTTCCCATTTGCAACTACACTTTTATTTTTTAGATACCTTCTTATTCTATCTGGAGATGCATTCTTTTCTTGTAGCTTGCTCTTAATATAATATTTAAAAAAGATATATTTTTTTCTCATCATCCTCACACTTCACTTTCAAAAGAATCATAATCTCGATATGCAAACATACACCCCAACCCAATTACTACTCCGCACAACCATGTATAATCATATCCATACATAAAACCTATCACACATACTAAATATGGTAAAAATTTCGTATTGCCGCTTCTACCTTTTAACATTAATTTAACAGCAACGTATATTAATAAGCAAATTGCCAATCCAGCTCCTATATAGCCAGTTCTGCCAATGAATCTAATAAAGCCGCTATGTGGCGATGTTTTCCATCCAATAGATCGTGCATATCCATATCCATAAGGACGTCCAAACAACCAAGCAGTTCCGGATAAATCTTCAAGCACAGCATTCCATACTTGGGTGCGGGTACTGGCTGTCGAATTTTCTATAGCTACACCATTCATCATTTTTCCAATGATTTCAAACGATTTTGAAATATTTTCAATCAATTGCCCACTTCCCATATTTAATACAATAAAACAAGAGACAATCAAAAGTATTACTTGCAGGAATAATTTCTTTGTTATTCTTGTATTTTTCATTGCAACAAATAATACAACGATAAATCCGCAACCCCAGGCCATCCAAATCGAACGATGTTGAAATAATATGACAGCAGCCGAAAACAAAATTGTACGGAACTTTAGATACCCTTTTGTATTCAAATTTTCTTCTAAAAGAAGCAATGCATATAATGCTATCCCTAACACCTCATATGGCTGAACAAATCTCATAGTTGATCCACCATCACTCAGAGTCGCATTGAACTGGGAAAGTAATGGGTGGAATCCAATCAATATATCTAATGCCCATAGAGTGCATGAAATTGCCAAAATAATTGTCATCACAGAATCTAGAAATCTTCGATATTTTTTTGCATCCTGAAAAACATCAAAACATGCAAAATAAAAAACTGAAAATAAAAGAGCTGAATTTGTTCTTAAATCTCCCATCCACTCAGCAGAAAGTCCATATATTGATAAACCATTCACCATTGATGCTACGAGTAATGCTGATATCAAAAACAAAAACAAATTAGTTAAGTTATTTTTTAAATAAAGATTTTTAAATAAATCGATCAATACAGTGCCCAACATCACTATTGCAAGCATATCACTCAATTGATACGAGAATCCAAACGCATTTGCAAGTTCTATAGTAGACATAAAGAAGATGTCATTAACAACTGTAATAAAATAATACAATATAAGAATTACAAATATTTTCCCCTTATCTTCTGTGACTTTATATATCAAAAATAGCGTTAAAGCAAGCCACCCTGCCATCAGCACTGTTTGCATTTTTTATCTCCTTATAAGAATTCTTAGGTAAGGCGTAATAGAATAAACTATTGCTGTTCCTATTGAATAATTAGTCTTTAAATAATGCCACCACTCTTTTCTAGGAAGCCCCTTCGGTGACTCTTTTTTCTTTAGTCTTTCTCGTCTGCTTAAATTTGTATCTCGCCAACTTCCGCTCACAGGGTTGTCACAGCATTGACCCACAAAGAAATCGCAAACCCAAATAGGAATCCCTTTCTTAGACGCTTTAAATCCATAATCAAAATCCCCAAGCGAATGTGAGTATACCGAATCCATATTTCCAAGTTCTTTGAATATCTTCCAAGGTATAAGAACACAATTTGCATTAAATGTATCACACGACTTCGCTCTTTGTGATGTGCCGTCTATGATATCAAAGTTCGGACGAAATCTTGATTTTTTTATTACTCCGCCATAGGAAAGTTTTCCTTCTGTATCGCATGTTGGTCCAACCAATATTTCTCTACCAGTATTTTTCACAGACAGCATTTTCTCTATTGTTTGACTATAAAATTCCACATCATCGTTAAATAGCAAACAGTAATCATAGACTTCTGTTGTATCTAATGCATATTGCATGGCCATTCGCATACCACCACTGTAAAATAACTGTCCATTACCATTTAAAACTACAACACCTCTTATTTTTTCTAAGGCTGCTTTCGTTCCATCAGTACTATTATCATCCACTACTACAAATTTAAATTCAATATTGGGGTTTTTTGAAATCAAATTATTTATTGATACTATTGTTTTTTCTTTACGATTAAAGCATGTCATTAATCCCAGAATTCTTGTTCTCATTTTTCACCTTTCAAAACATAAGCTATTGCATTTTTGTATCCTTTTGAAACTTCATAAAAAGTAAATTTACCTACTATCATGTCTTCTTTTCCATCTAAGCAAATTTCTTTTTTTAATACCTTATTTATCGTGCTGCCAAATTCTTTTGAGTCATACGGATCAACCAATATGCCATTTTTCCCTTCATTGACTATATCATATGCGCCATCTGCGTATTTTGAAGAAATAATCGGTACTTCTGCACATAATGCTTCTAAAAGCACCAGACCAAAGCAGTCTTCTCTAGTTGGTAAAATAAAAATCTGCGCTCTTTGGTATTCGTTAATTAGTTCTTTTCCTTGCTTGAATCCACAAAACTGAATATGATCAGTAGCTCCTACATCTTTAGCAATTTTTTTCAATTCTTCAATTTGTTTTTCATTACCGTTTCCTACAATATGTAATGTGTGTCCAATGTACACACCACCGTGACAGCATATGAAGATGTGGAATATCGAAAGGTACAGAATGGTGGAATTATGGCAATACCAGATGGCGGACCACTTTCTTCAGTTGGCCAAAAACGTGGTTTTAAGAACATGAAACGAACTACTGGGCCGAGCCTTATGGGGGAAATTTTCAAAATTTCTGTTTCCAAAGGGTATCGACATTTTTTTTACGGCTCAACTGATGAAACTCTTGAAAAACTCTACTCTGTTTTGGAGAAGACTTATCCTGGAATCCAGATTGCTGGAATGTACAGCCCTCCGTTTAGAACTATGACAGCGGAAGAGGACGAGGCAATCGTGGAAAGAATTAATGAAACAAAACCTGACTTTGTTTGGGTTGGACTTGGAGCACCAAAACAGGAAAAGTGGATGGCAACACATCAGGGATGTGTGGACGGACTGATGATTGGCGTAGGTGCTGGCTTTGATTATCATGCTGGCAATATTGAGAGAGCACCTGAATGGATGCAGAAGAGTAATTTGGAATGGGTATATAGGCTGTTGCAAGATCCAAAGAGATTGTTTGGACGATACTGGCACACAAACACGAAATTTATTTGGAATGCGATGATAAGGGGAAAGTAAGAGATGGATATTAAGAGATACGTAAGAGATCATGAAGGGTTGATGAAAGTCTTGGCATTAATATACAGAATAGTTGGCTTTAATTCCATTAAAGGTAAATCTGACATGAAAATTTTGTGGGGGGGGGCATTCGTACGGCGTACCCATATTAAGAATAATGGAAAAAATAATTGTTTGATATTAGAAGAAGGATGCAGAATATATGATTCTCAAATACAGTTCTTTGGAGAAAACAATACAGTTAAAATCGAGCATGACTGTGTTTTGAAAAATGTAGATATATGGATTAGTGATGGTGGAATCATTGAAGTAGGACATAACACACACTTTTCAGGGAAAACTCATATAGCCTGCATTGAAGGGAAAAAGGTTCATATAAATTCTTGCTTCACTGCTGTCATGTTACCTGACCTCCCTCTTTAACTTTATTTCCATAGCATTCTTATTTTTTTATGTATTAGAAAATAATTGTTTCACATCATCGAAATCGTCTGCATGATTCTGAATCCATTCCTGATCTTTTTCCCACCATTTCATTTTCAATAAGTTCTGGATTGTTTCTTCATCAAATCGATACCTTATAATCCTTGCTGGCACACCACCGACAATTGCATAAGGAGGAACGTCCTTTGTCACAACTGCACCTGCTGCAACAACAACACCATCGCCAATATTGACTCCCTCAAGTATCGTTGCTCTTGAGCCAATCCATACATCATTACCTATCTCAATCGAAATTTTTTTCTCTGAATTTAAATATTTAAAATCTTCAAACTTAGACTGCTTTACATAGGACGGCTTTTGAGCAAGGGAATAAAAGGCTGGGTGTATTGAAACAAAAGAAGTTGGATGATTTCCTGCCACTGTCATTACATCATTTGCAATGCAGGTGTATCTACCAATCACAGTATTCTTTATAAAAGAATTATTGCTTATATAAGAGGCATAGCCTATAGAGCTGTTTAAGAACCATGTGTTCTCCCCTAATCTATTCATTCCTTCAAAATAAGCTTTTGAATCAATAGTAGTGTTCTTTCCAAATGTACAAACATTGCCTATCTTTTTTCTATGAATTAATTGTTTTATACAATGCAAACTCATTCTTCATTCTTCCTTTTATTTAACAAAATCCTTTATTTTGTCCATTCCTACCATGCATATTTTTTGTGCTGCCTTATATTAGAGCAAGACATCGTTTTTTCCTCAACTGAAACTTTATGGTAGACACCTTCATACCAGCTCACCAACAAAGTGTTAAGTCTTATTGTCATAACTCTCAGTCGCACTTCTCTATTTTTCAAAGTGCTGACCCTTATTGTCATAACCCATACACCAACTCACTTTGTTAAAACTGTACAAGTTCATATCTTCCTCTTGTTGCAACATGAACAATCATCTTCCCCTCACCACCTCTAATTTCCCAGAAAAATGCAGTTATCATGTCCGTCTTTTCTCTGCAATAAACTTTTCCAGGAAAATAGATTTTGGGCTTTTCAACACTTTCAACCTCCACCTCTAATTCTTCGAAAAAATCAAGGTATCATGTCACTACCTTGCTCTGCAATAAAACAGGCTCGTAATAGGGGTATTTTGCATGAGTTTTATACGCCACCATAGACCATCATGCCGCAACTGAAAGTTTGATGTAGACATTAGTAGGCGCCTCAATCACAACAAAATCCCCATCACTGTATGAAGCTTCTGCATCCAATGTTGCGGTTAAGTTTAATTCTTTTTCAGAAAGATATTTTTCAATATGTTCATCCTGAATCGGTGACTTACGGTTACACAGAATATATCAACAACTTCCATCTCTCTTCAAAACCGCCAACACAGTCTTAAACAAAATCTTAATATCCAATCCAATATGCCACTCAGAAATATACTCTGTATCCAATCGTACAATCTCCTCAAAATCCGTGATGTCACTTCGACCACTCACCTGCCACATTCCGGTAATACCCGGCTTAATAGCAATTCTGGCTCTGTGATGAAGTTCATACTGTTCCAGTTCGTCTGGGAGGATTGGTCTTGTTCCGACCAGGCTCATGGATCCATTGAGTACATTCCAGAACTGCGGAAATTCATCCAGGGATGTTTTTCTGATAAATTCTCCAATCCCTGTTTTCTTTCTTCCATCTGGAAGGATCTTGTTTCCAATGACTCGTGGATCGAAGTCTAATTTGAACATGCGTCCGTCGCTCATTTTATTCTGGGACATCAGTTCAGCTTTACGGGCTTCTGCATCCATGTACATGCTTCGGAATTTGTACATTTTAAATGGCTTGCCGTTTTGTCCGATTCTTGTCTGTGAGAAAAAAATCGGGCCAGGGGAACTGATGTAAATTGCAGGTCCGACAAATATGAAGATGATTCCTGTCAGTATACAGCCCACAAGTCCACCTGCAATATCGATCAGACGTTTTATCAGCGCCTGACGGTCAGTAGCATAATTCATGCTGGTAGTGATTACTGTGTAGCTTCCAATCTTCTCCACAAACTGCTTTTGTCCGGATGTTTTCTGGATCCTGGATAAATTCACATGGACAACGATTCCCATCTCCAATAGCTCTTCATAGAGTTTCTGCGGATAGGTATGCTCTTCTGCTACATTGATCAATACTTCATCTACCCAATGCTGGAATACCTGTAGTAGCTGCATCTGAACTTGCAGCTACTACAGGTATTCCAGCAATTTCCTTACCTGTCATATCGCAGTCCGTCACAATGATTCCATTAATATCATATCGATTATAATTGTGCTGGCGAACTGACTCCACCACAGATTCTGCAATATCTGAGGAAGTGACGATATAAAGAGAATGTTCTCCTCTCTCGGCCATCATTCGGATAAGATGTTTTTTCCAGAAGATCCTGACTATGTAAGATAAAACTCCGTAAACAACACCTGTAAGATATAATACTGCTCTTGAAAAGGTTCTCCCGTCATCGACAGTAAATAAATAAAGTCCTGCTGCCAGCTCTATCAGTATAACCTGTTCTAATACCTGAATGAATTCACGGTAATAGCCTCTTCGCAGAACCCCTGTATATACTTCAAATAATATGATCACTACCAGGTCTGCAAATAATACAAATATCATTGCATTACGGTAAACTCCATTGTCGGTGATACTAATATAAGTGTGATTTCGAATATAGTACGCAAATATAAACGCCAAAAATATGCATAAAAGATCAAGTAGAATAAAATCTTTGTGTTTATACCAGCCATGAGACTTTTTCTGGTACATTTTCCTTTTCTCCCCTTCTGTTGTTTTTAATCCGATTTCATATTCTTATGATAGGATTTTGTTGTTTCTTGTTGCTTTCTACATTTTATTATCGGATTATGTCTTTTAAGCTATTCTTTAATATACCATTCATAATTTATCATGTCAATGTCATAACTTGCCTGTTAGATACAAAATATGCCATTTTGACATATATTTAACACTTTTATGCTGCTTCGGATATCTTCATCTGATTTTGAAAGGAATTCAGAAAAAAAGTAAGCGAAAATAAAAAAAATCGAAGGCAGCGGATCATCTTCCAAAACTCTGCCTTCGAAGAAAGAGCCTCAGAGTATGATTTTATACATTCTGAGGCTCCTCCCATATTCACATTTTAAATTTTTTATTCCACTGTCACGCTCTTCGCCAGATTTCGTGGTTTATCCACATCCAGGCCTTTGGCTACGCTTACGTAGTAGCCCAGAAGCTGAAGCGGGATCACTGCCAGGGATGTTGCAAAGTGCGGGTCTGTTTTCGGGATATAGACGGTGAAGTCTGCGGTATCCTCGATATTGTAATTACCAAATGTGGTCAGGCCCATAAGGTAGGCGCCACGGCTCTTACACTCAACCATATTGCTGACTGTTTTTTCGTAGAGATCCGGCTGGGTCAGCACACCGATCACAAGAGTCCCGTCTTCGATCAGGGAGATCGTTCCGTGTTTCAGCTCTCCGGCAGCATAGGCTTCAGAGTGAATGTAACTGATCTCTTTCATCTTCAGACTGCCCTCCAGGCTGATAGCGTAATCAATTCCTCTTCCTACAAAGAAAGCATCTTTTACATTTGCCTGTTTTGAGGCAAACCACTGGATACGCTCCTTATCTTCCAGGATCTTACAGATCTTATCCGGAAGTGTCTGCAGTTCACTGATATAATTGCTGTAGGCTTCTTCTGTGATCGTTCCTCTTACCATTGCAAACTGGATCGCAAGTGTATAAGCTGCGATCAGCTGTGTGCTGTACGCCTTGGTAGTAGCTACAGAAATCTCCGGTCCGGCCAGAGTATAAAATACATTATCAGCCTCACGTGCAATGGAGGATCCCACTACATTAACGATTCCCAGTGTACGAATACCATTTTCCTTGCATTTACGAAGTGCTGCAAGACTGTCTGCTGTTTCACCGGACTGGCTGATGATCACTGCAAGGCTGCTGGTGTTAAGGGCCATTTTTCGGTAACGGAATTCGGAAGCGAGCTCTACTCTTACCGGGATCTGTGCAAGATCCTCGATCACATACTGTGCTGCCATTCCTACGTGATAAGCGGAGCCGCAGGCTATGATATAGATCTGCTGGATGTTCCGGATGCTTTCTTCTTCCAGGCCAACTTCACTGAGGTCGATCTTTCCATCCTTGAGCACGGAATTCAACGTATCCAGTACTGCCTTTGGCTGTTCATGGATCTCTTTCATCATGAAATGCTCATATCCGGCTTTTTCCGCTGCTTCTGCATCCCATTCAATGTTTTTCAGCTCTTTCTCGATCTCATCTCCATCAAGATTGTAGAAGGTGACTTCGCCTTTTTTCACACGCGCCATCTCCAGATTGCCGATATAATATACATTGCGGGTGTATTTCAGGATCGCCGGTACGTCAGAAGCGATAAAGGATTCATCTTCTGCCACTCCAAGGATCATGGGGCTGTCTTTTCTGGCTACATATATTTCACCCGGATAATCCCTGAACATGATCGCAAGGGCATAGGAACCACGGATACGTACCATGGAATGTGTGATGGCATCCACCGGTGTTCCCTCATATTTCTTGTAATAATAATCGATCAGCTTGACTGCTACCTCGGTATCGGTCTCAGAATAGAAAGTATAGCCTTTACGGGCGAGCTTATTTTTCAGTTCCTGATAGTTCTCAATGATGCCGTTGTGGACTGCTACGATATTACCGTCGTCTGTCATATGCGGATGTGCATTGTTCTCAGAAGGTTCACCATGAGTTGCCCATCTGGTATGACCGATACCACAGGTTCCCGGTACAGTCTCTCCGCCGTTTGTCTTTTCTGACAGAACTTTCAGTCTTCCCTTGGCTTTGATCACTTCCGTCTCGCCCTCGCCGTCACGTACGGCGATTCCAGCGGAATCATATCCTCTGTATTCCAGCTTGGAGAGCCCATCTAAAAGGATCGGAGCTGCCTGGTGTCTACCTGTAAATCCTACAATTCCACACATATTTATCTGTCCTTTCTGTCTATGCAGGTATTTTCGCAAAAGACCGGGCTGTTACATCATATGCAACAGTCCGGTCAGAAGTTTCAGTTATTGCAATATAACATGTCCTACAGTATAGCACGTACCACTCTCGGTTTGCAACCCGCTTTTTCCAGAGCTGCAACGATCTGATTCTTATGATCTGTTCCGAATGCTTCCATAGTGATCCGAAGTTCTACGGCTGCATTTCGGTTGGTACTTACAAACTGGTTATGATCCAGTTTGATAACATTACCCTGATTTTCAGCGATCACACTTGCAACACGTACCAGTTCACCTGGCTTATCCGGAATAAGTACAGATACGGTAAAGATACGGTCACGCTGGATCAGTCCGTGCTGTACAACCGATGACATGGTGATCACATCCATATTTCCACCGCTTAAGATGGAAACGATCTTCTTATTCTTTACATCCAGATGACGGAGAGCTGCTACAGTAAGAAGTCCTGAGTTCTCTACGATCATCTTGTGGTTTTCTACCATATCCAGAAAAGCCACGATCAGTTCATCATCATCGATGGTAATGATATCGTCCAGATTTTCCTGGATATATGGGAAGATATTTTTTCCCGGAGTCTGTACTGCAGTACCATCTGCGATAGTATTTACGTGAGGAAGCGTTACGACCTCCCCTTTCTCCAGGGATGCCTTCATACATGCTGCGCCTGCCGGCTCAACACCGATGACTTTGATGTGTGGGTTCAGAAGCTTCGCAAGTGTGGAGACACCTGTAGCAAGTCCGCCCCCTCCGATCGGTACCAGAATGTAATCTACAAGCGGAAGTTCCTGTACGATCTCCATGGCGATGGTTCCCTGACCGGTTGCTACTGCCGGATCGTCAAATGGATGGATAAAGGTATATCCTTTTTCTTCTGCAAGGGCAAGTGCGTGTGCGCAGGCTTCGTCATATACGTCGCCGTGAAGGATAACCTCCGCACCGTAACTCTTGGTGCGCTCTACCTTGATCAGTGGTGTGGTAGTTGGCATGACAATGACTGCTTTTACTCCATATTTATGTGCAGCATAAGCAACACCCTGGGCATGATTTCCTGCAGATGCAGTGATCAGACCTTTGTTCCTCTCTTCGTCAGAAAGTGTGCTGATCTTGTAATATGCGCCACGCACCTTATATGCACCGGTACGCTGCATATTCTCTGGCTTCAGATAAACCTTATTTCCCGTCATATCTGAGAAATAACTGCTGTATATCAGCTTTGTTTCCTGTGTCACTTCTTTTACTTTTGCTGCCGCTTCCTCAAAGCTCTCTAATGTAAGCATTTGTATTTAGCTCCTTTCTTCTACGTCAAAGAGGGCGTTTACAAATGCGTCTGCATCAAATTTCTGCAGGTCATCGATACTTTCGCCTACTCCGATGTATTTTACTGGTATGTCAAGCTCAGACTGGATCGCTACTGCGATTCCGCCCTTGGCTGTACCATCAAGTTTGGTAAGAATGATTCCGGTAACGTTTGCGACCTCGGCAAACTGTCTTGCCTGGGAAAGCGCATTCTGGCCCGTGGTTCCGTCAAGAACTACCAACGTTTCCAAATATGCTTCCGGATACTCACGTTCCAGAATACGGTAAATCTTGCGAAGCTCTTCCATAAGGTTTTTCTTATTATGAAGTCTTCCTGCGGTATCGCAGATCAGAATATCTGCATTTCTGGCTTTGGCTGCTGCCACGGCATCATAGACAACAGATGCCGGATCTGCTCCGTCCTGGCCGCCGATGATCTCAACGCCTGCACGGTTGGCCCACTGTGTCAGCTGCTCCCCGGCTGCCGCACGGAAGGTATCTGCTGCCCCGAGGATGACCTTTTTTCCCTGATCCTTTAATTTACCGGCCAATTTGCCTACGGAGGTAGTCTTGCCGACTCCGTTGACACCAATCACAAGGATCACGGATTTCCGATTCTCAAACTCATATTCTGTGCTTTCTACCTGCATCTGTTTTTTGATGCTGTCGATCAGAAGCTGTTTGCACTGGGACGGCTCCTTGATATGCTGCTCAGCAACCTGCTCCTTTAAATGCTCCAGAATGGAGGTGGTTGCATTAATACCGATATCTCCCATGATCAGGATCTCTTCCAGTTCTTCATAAAAATCATCATCAATACTGGAAAAACCGCTGAAAATGGAATCAAATCCGGCAACGATATTGTCTCGCGTTTTGGTAAGTCCGCTTACCAGACGTTTAAAAAATCCTTTTTTTTCTTCTGCCATACTGATTCATCCCCTCTGCTACTGGGTAAGCTGGTTCTCTACTAAATCTACGGATACCAGCGTGGATACCCCTTTTTCCTGCATGGTAATTCCATAAAGCCTGTCTGCTGCATTCATGGTACCACGTCTATGTGTTATTATAATAAATTGTGTGTTCTTCGTCAACTTCTGAAGATATCCCGCAAAACGTCCTACATTGGAATCATCCAGTGCAGCCTCGATCTCATCCAGAAGACAGAATGGTGAAGGCTTCAGATTCTGGATCGCAAAAAGAAGTGCAATGGCTGTCAGTGCTTTTTCTCCACCGGAAAGCTGCATCATGTTCTGAAGTTTTTTTCCGGGCGGCTGGGAAATGATCCGGATCCCTGCCTCAAGGATATCCTCGTCTTCCGCAAGTTCCAGAGTTCCCCGGCCTCCGCCGAACAGTTCTTTGAAGGCTTTGTCAAATTCTTTCTGGATCTCTCCGAATTTTTCGCTAAACTGCTTCCGCATGCCCTCATCCAACTCCTGGATGATCTGTTCCAGCGTTTTTTCCGCTTCCAATAGATCGTTGTACTGACCGCTTAAGAACGTATGCCGTTCCAGAAGTTCTTTGTAATCCTCAATGGCATTGACGTTGACAGAGCCAAGAGCTCGGATCTCGTCCTTTAATTTATGGATCTGCTGCTTCATCACATGCCTGTCATTCATTTCTTCTTTCCTGTACTGCAAGGCATTATTCGGAGTGATCTCGTATTCTTCCCACATATAGGAAATCCTTGCTTCCCGGTTCTCTTCGATCTTTTCTGCCTGAGTCTTCAGTCGGAAGCATTCTTTGTCCAGAAGACTGATCTGGCCGGACAGCTCATCACGCTTTTCAAAAAACTCCTTATGGCTTTTTGTGCGCTCTTCCTTTTCCTGCTGCCATTTTTCCAGCTGTTTTGCAGCCGCCTCTTCTTTTGCGGCAAAGCCTTCGATCTCCTTACGGACCTTGTCGATCGTCTTTCTCTTTTCTGCAGTTTCCTGGCTGCCTTTTTCCAGAGAATCCAGAATTTCTTCCCTCTCTTTCGAAAGAACTTCGATCTCCTCTTTCAGGCGCCGCAGATTTTCCTTTATGAAGCTTTCCTTCTGCTGGGATGCAGATGCGTCAAGACGGATCCTTTCCAGCTTCTCTGAAGTCTCCGCTTCGTCCTTTTTCCAGTCCTCCAGCTCCTTCTGCCGGGTCTCGATAAACGTTTCCAGCTCTTCCTCATCCCTTTTGGATGCTTCAAGTTCCTGCGTGATCTTTATGTTATCTGCCTGCATGTCTCTTGCCTGAAGACGGATCTCCTCCTGCTCCCTCTCGATTCTGGTATAACCGCCGCGGATCTCCTCCGCTTTTTTCTCCAGCTGTTCAATGTTCAACCTGGCTGTATTCTGCTGAATGGATTGTTCCTGAAATTTCTGCTGCAGCGCCGCCACCGTATCACGCATCTCATTTCTTCTGCTGCGGTTATCTTCCATGGACTGTCGTATCTCATGATACCCGGCTGCCAGCTCTTTTACCTTCTTTTCCAGTTCCTCGATCTCACGACGACGCCCAAGAAGATTGCTGTTGTTCTTAAAAGCTCCACCGGTCATGGAACCGCCTGGACTTAAGGATTCTCCCTCCAACGTTACCATACGGATACTGTGTCGGTATTTTCTTGCAATGGCAATAGCATGATCGATATGATCCACCACCAGCACTCTGCCAAGAAGATACCCGATCAGACCGTCATATTCCTTCTCTGCAGTTACCAGGCCACTGGCAAGACCAATAGCTCCCGGTTCGTTCAAAGCACCTCTCTGATTAAACTCGCCTCTTGAAGAAATGCTGTTTAACGGGAGAAAAGTCGCACGACCATACCGGTTTTTCTTCAGGAATTCGATCATCTGCTTAGCAGTCTGCTCGTTATCCGTAACGATATTCTGAATACTTCCGCCAAGAGCTGTCTCAATAGCGATCTCATAATTTTTTTCAACGTGAATGATATCCGCCACTACGCCACGGATCCCAGGAACATGATTCTTCTGTTCCATGACACGGCGGATACTGTTTCCATATCCATCATAACGTTCTGTGATATTGCGGAGGGATTCCAGTCTGGATGCCTCTCTATGATAGGACGTCTGTTCCTTTTCCAGCTGTGTATTCTGCTGTTTAAGGGTTTCCTGGATGGCATGTATCTCTTTTGTAAGACGGCTGCCTTCTTCTCTGGTTTCCTGAATGGCCTTCGTGATAGTGTCATATTCCTTCTGTGCCTGATCGATCGCTGACTGCTGCTCCTCTTCCTGGGTTTTCAGGGAAAGGATTCTCTGACTGATTCCTGCTTTCCGGATATCCAGCTGCTCCTTCATGGCATCAAAACGCTGTGCCTTACCTTTGGTGTTTGCACGGGAATTAAGGATCTCAATGATCTCATTCTTACCATCTTCCACTGCCTGGGTGCATTCTTCGATGCTGCTCTGGATATTGTCCATTTTTTTCTGCTCGTCAGCAAGTTTTCTGTCGATCTCCCGTAAATTTGCCTGAAGATCTGCTTTTTGCTCTTCCAGAGCCTCCTGGTCTGCAGATTTTTTCTCCGTATCTTCCTGAACTGCTAAAAGACGGCTGCGATAATGACTGTCATTCTGCTCTCCTGCCAGGATCTGTTCATGAAGAACATTGATCTCACCGGACAGCTGTTGTTTACGGATAGCACGATCCCGGCTTTCTTCCCGCAACGCCTCCATCCGCTCATTCAGCTCTTCCAGTATTTTTTCCAGACGTTCATATTCATCCTTGGTACGACTATGAGCATCCTGGGCTTCTTTTAACTGATTTTCTGCGATCCTGGTTTTTTCTTCCAGCTCGCGGATCAGATTTCCGGTGTGTTCATATTCCAGGAGGAACATATTTATATCCAGCTCTTTCAGATTTTCTCTTTTTGCCAGATATATTTTTGCAGTCTCAGACTGACGTTCCAACGGTTCCAGCTGCTTGGTCAGCTCACTTAAGATGTCCGTGACACGGACCAGATTCTGTTGTTCTTCCTCAAGCTTCTTCAGTGTGGTATTTTTTCGTCTTTTAAATTTGACGATCCCGGCTGCCTCGTCAAAAAGCTCTCGGCGTTCTTCGGGTTTTCCACTTAAGATCTTATCGATCTGACCCTGTCCGATGATGGAATATCCTTCTTTTCCGATACCGGTATCATAGAACATCTCATTGATGTCCTTTAAACGACAGGAGCTGCCGTTGATGCGGTATTCGCTCTCACCGGAACGATACAGTCTTCTGGTAACGGTTACTTCTTCAAAATCCACCGGGAGCTTGTGATCGCTGTTATCAAGTGTAATAGCCACGGACGCAAAGCTCAGAGGCTTGCGAAGCTCCGTTCCTGAAAAGATAACATCCTGCATATTCCCGCCTCGAAGCTGCTTGGCGCTCTGTTCTCCCAGAACCCAGCGGACTGCATCGCCAACATTACTTTTTCCGCTGCCGTTAGGTCCTACGATGCCGGTGATCCCGTTATGAAATTCAAAATTTATTTTCTGTGCAAAGGATTTAAATCCCTGCACCTCTATATTTTTCAGATACATTGGCCACCTGCTGTTATTTTATACTGCGTATTGCCTCTAGGGCTGCAGCCTGTTCTGCTGCCTTTTTTGTATGGCCAGTTCCGGTTCCCATACTTTTTCCATTGATCAGCGCCTCCACAGTAAAGCTCTTGCTGTGGTCCGGTCCCTCTTCTTTCAGAAGACGATATTCCACCGGATGATTTCCGCCTTCCTGTACCATTTCCTGAAGCACTGTCTTGCTGTCATAAAAAATCCTCTTATCCTCCAGATCGTTCAGGATAAATTTCATAACAAAAGCCTGTGCCGGTTCAAATCCACCGTCCAGATACATAGCCCCGATCAGAGATTCCAGGGCATCAGAAACGATGGAATCTCTTTTACGACCGCCCATCATTTCCTCACCTCTTCCAAGGAGGATAAACTCCGGAAGCCCGAATTCTCTTGCACAGTAGGCAAGACTCTTTTCACATACCATGCTGGCACGTTTCTTGGTCAACTCACCTTCCTGATTATTCCGGAATTTTTTGTACAGGAAATCACTGCTGATCAGCTCCAGCACCGCATCTCCAAGAAACTCCAGGCGCTCATTGCATCCAAGCTTTCCAAGGTGTTTTTCGTTGGCATAGGAGCTGTGTGTCATTGCCTGCTCCAGTAAAGATTTTGCGGTAAACTGGTATCCGATAGTCTGCTCCAGCTTTTTTAAATTATTTTCCATTTCTTCTTCCCTTCGTTACTCGGCGAAGAGTCTCCACTGCATCGCCGACAGTAACGATCTCCTCGGCTTCCTCCGGGGCGATACGAACATCAAAAGTTTCCTCCAGATCAATAAGAATCTGAAAAAAATCCAGAGAATCCACTCCCAGATCATCCACAAAGGTAGTTTTTTCTGTAATGGCATCCATATTTCTTCCCAGAGTTTTTTCGATGATGGTCTTCAGCATTTCCAGTTCCACGACTGTTCGCCTCCTGTTCTGTCTGTAATATTTCCGGCAATCCCGGTTTTATTTTTTTTCGCTTTTTTCTTCTGCCTGTGCTTTCTGCTCAGCTGCTATAAACTCCTCGATCTTTTCATTGATCTTCTCTTCCTTAAACTGCTCGCACTGAAAGATCGCATGACGGATTTCTACGCTTTTGGCACTTCCGTGGCTTTTGACCACAAGACCTTTCAGACCAAGAAGCGGTGCTCCGCCATATTCACTGGCATCAAATGATTTTAAGGTTTCCTTAAGAGCAGGTTTTACCATTAGAGCTCCCATTTTACTGCGAATGTTTGTCATCATACCTTTTTTGATCATAGATATCAAAGTAGCTCCAACACCTTCATAAAGCTTGAGGATCACATTTCCTACAAAAGCTTCACAGACTACTACATCTGCATAACCTGACGGGATATCTCTCGCCTCAATACTTCCAATGAAATTGATATCCTTACATGCTTTTAACAGAGGGAAGGTAGCCTTTACCAGCGCATTGCCCTTTTCTTCCTCAGCACCGTTATTAACGATAGCAACTCTTGGTTTCTTAATACCCACTACATTTTCCATATAGATGGAACCCATCTGCGCAAACTGTACCAGATGATCTGGTCTCGCATCTACATTGGCACCACAGTCGATCAGAAGGGAAACGCCCTTTGCCGTAGGGATCAGCGGAGCAAGAGGTGGTCTCCGGATTCCTTGGATCCTGCCTACGATCACCTGGCCTCCTACCAGTACCGCACCGGTGCTTCCGGAGGAAACAAAGGCATCGGCCTCCTGTTTTTTTACAAGATTTAATCCCACTACAATAGAGGAATCTTTCTTTTTCTGGATAGCCATGACCGGAGGTTCCGCAGTCTCGATCACCTGAGACGCATGCACCACACGAATCCTGTCCTTAGGATAATCCGGGTATTTCCGAAGCTCTGCTTCGATCACATCCTGTACTCCTGTAAGGATGACCTGGATGTTCTCTTTTTCTTTCACAGCTTCCACTGCGGCTTTTACCGGTTCCTCGGGAGCATTGTCACCACCCATTGCATCTACAACGACTTTTACCATTTCTGACATATGTTGTCCTTTCTCTGTCCGAAATCTTTTCGGAATGCATATGGTACACTGTAGTGAAAATCCTCATACACATCCGTATAAGGATTTTCATTGCAGAGTACCAAAAGTTAAGCGGATATTCGAAATCCGCATTCGCTACCTACTCATAACCGAATAACTGCTTTGCAGTTTATCCGGTTAACGTACCGTTATTTATGATACTAGAGTTTTGCCTGAGAAGTCAATATCTTTTACTCTTTCTGATTTTCAATCTGTTCTGCAAGATCATTTAAATATACCCAGCGATCCATTTTTTCGTCCAGTTTCTGCTGGATTTCCTGCTGCTCGTCGGAAAGCTCCCGGAGTTTTCCCGCATTTGTGGCATTGGCAGCCATCTCTTTGTCAATCTGCTCCAGACGTTCTTCCAATGCTGCAATGTCGTCGTCAATAGTGTCAAATTCTTTCTGTTCTTTATAGGTAAATTTCAGTTTCTGTTTCCGGTTCTGTTTCCAGGTATCTGCAGCGGATTTCTTTTTCTCAGGCTCGGCTGTTTCTCCCTGTACTGTACCGCCATTCATATCTGAACGCGTTTCCAGAGACTGTCCCTTTCTTTCCTTTGCTTCCAGATAATCCGTATAACCGCCCTCATACTGGACAAGCCGGCCATCTCCCTCAAATGCCATAATACGGTTCACCACATTATCCAGGAAATAGCGGTCATGGGACACTGTAATCACGATGCCGGAAAAAGAATCCAGATAGTCCTCAAGAATGGTCATGGTGGGAATATCAAGATCATTTCCGGGCTCATCAAGAAGAAGAACATTTGGCGCCTCCATCAGAACCTTCAAAAGATACAGTCTTCGCTTCTCACCTCCGGAAAGCTTCTCCACCGGGGTGTACTGCATGGCCGGATCAAAAAGAAATCTCTCAAGCATCTGGGAAGCTGTGATCCTTCCTTCTTTTGTCGGAACATATTCCGCCACCTCACGGATATAATCGATCACCCGCTGTCTTCCATCCATATCCGGAACGTTTTGGGCAAGATACCCGATACGGATCGTTTCTCCGATCTGAATCTCTCCGGAATCCGGCAAGATCAGTCCATCTGCCATTTTAAGAAGTGTGGACTTACCGCAGCCATTTGGTCCGATGATCCCGAGACGCTGATCACGAAGAACAATATGATCAAAATCATTGATCAAAAGACGACCTTCGATGGTTTTACTTACATGATGAAACTCTATGGTTTTCTTTCCCATACGGGTCTCAATGGAATCCATTTCCACATTCTGCTCTTTCAGCGGGGTTTTTCCCGCCTTCAGTGCTTCCAAACGGTCAAGCCTTGCTCTCTGTTTTGTACTTCTGGCACGACAGCCTCTTGCTGCCCATTCCAGTTCCATCCGAAGTACACTGCGGCGCTTCCGGTCACTGGCAAGCTCCATTTCCTCTCTCTGCGCTTTCAGCTCCAGAAATCTGGAATAATCTCCTGCATAGGAATATAATTTTCCGTGGCTGATCTCCAGGATCCGGTTTGCCACACGATCCAGGAAATAACGGTCATGAGTGACCATGATCACCGTCCCACGAAAATTCCGGAGAAAATCTTCCAGCCACATGACCATTTCTCCGTCCAGATGGTTGGTAGGCTCATCCAGGATCAGAATGTCAGCCGGATTTAAAAGCATCCTTGCCAGCGCCACTCTTTTCTTTTCACCACCGGAAAGATTATCCATATTGATATTCTGATCGGTAATACCAAGTGTATTCAGCATGCGTCTGGCCTCACTTTCGGTACTCCAGTCCTTCTGCCATTTGCCTTCTGCCACATAGTCCAGAATGGTCATATGCTGCGGAAATTCCGGAGTCTGGGGAAGCCAGCTGATCCGGATCCCGTTCTGGGTGATCACCTGCCCTTCGTCCGGTTCTTCCTCTCCGGCGATCACGCGGAGCAAAGTAGTCTTACCGGTTCCGTTTACACCGATGATACCTATTTTTTCTCCCTGATCGATGCCGCAGGAGATATCATCAAATATCACCTTATCTCCAAAAATTTTGTGGATATGTTCTATATTAAGAATGTTCATGCGCATTTTCTCCGTTTTCTTCCAAAGTATATAAAAATCATTTCCATGATAGCGAATTTCCACGATTCCGTCAAGAATCACTGTTATGACAGGGGAAAGGGCTGTACCTCAAATCTGGAAGTACAGCCCTCTTGGGGGATTGTTTTTTATCTGGATTTTGGTCAACAGTTTCTGGTGTCGCCAGCTGCTGCCCTTATTTTTCGTATATCCACCGCCTTTCGTATCTTTTGACGCTATTGTAAAAAAATTATCAGGAAATGACAACAGACCTGTGACAAAATGACAGTTTCCATGAAATATGACATTTTTATGTTAAATATCTGCTAAAAGCACGTTCATTCCTTATAATTTTCTACACAATACGCCATTTCAGGCCAAAATCCGATATTGGATATACATAAAAGTTATGATATACTATTTTTACTACTCTTTTATAAACCGGAGGTTATATTATTTTGAATATTGCAATTATTGATGACATATCAACGGATGCAGAAGCCCTGAAGAATATCACTGTTTCCTATTTTGAGAAAAAACAGATCCGGGCAGAAATCTGTCATTTTTCCAGCGCAGAAGAATTTTTTGAAGATTATCAGCCCGGAAAATTTCAGATCCTGTTCCTGGATATTTATATGGACGGAATGACAGGTATGGAAGCTGCGCGCAGGATCCGAAGACAGTCCGATAACTGCATCCTTGTTTTTGTCACTACCAGCAGTGATTTCGCTGTGGAAAGCTATGATGTAGGAGCCTCCTATTATCTTCTGAAACCATTTCAGCCAGAAAAACTCTGTTCCATTCTGGATTCCTTTCAATCCAGGCATTTACTGGCATCCCGTTACATTGAAGTCGTTTCTGACCGGGTTCCCATCCGGGTCCCTCTGCGCAGTATTTTATATGCAGATACATTCCGAAATGCAGTGTGCCTTCATACCGACGCCGGTCCGGTCCGTTCTTATCTTACCTTTCACAAATTTGAGGAGCAGATCCGGGACTGTCCCAATTTTCTCTCCTGTTACCGTGGCTGTGTCGTCAATATGGACCGTATACAGGAAGCTTCTGAAGAAGGCTTTCTTCTGGACAACGGGGAGGTCGTCCAGATCCGGAAACGTGGCTCTTCTGCTATCCGTAAAGCCTATCTTCAGTATCTCTTTGCGTCAGATGAAGAAATATCTCAGCTTTAAAAATGCCATTTTCAGACTGAAAATCCGCAAACCCTCCATAACGTGCCGCAATTTCCATGATCGACGCAGTTCCGATCCCCTGTCCGGAATGCTTACCTGAAAAAAATCCTGTTTTATTTCTGCGTAAGGGATCTGTGCAGCTGTTTTCTTCTTTTATAAGAAGTTTATTATTTCTGGTACGTATCTGTACACGGACAAATCTGGAACTGCCTTTCGGACAAAGCTGTGCCGCTTCTATGGCATTTTCCAGAAGATTTCCAAAGAGACGACAAAAATCTGTATCCTGGATCCCTGTTTTTTCCGGTGCCTCTACCTGACACTGAAAAACGATCCCGTTTTTTCTGCATAGTTCTTCATAATAATGTAAGATCGCATCGGCAACCTGATTTTTACAGTAAGAATGATAGGTCAAACGTTCCTGGAATTCACGGGTATACCGGCAAAGGTATTTCTGCATTTCTCCATACTGCTCACGTTCCAGTAATGCAGACAGAACACGAAGGTGCTGACGCATATCATGACGGACACGGCTGGTTTCTTCCATCTGTTCTTTTAATCGGTCGTAATGATTTTTCTGGGCAAGGAGACGAAGTTCAGTCTGATGACTATATACCTCATAAGTCAGACTGATCTTATATGCTTCTGACAGGTCTCTCCACAGAACACAGCCAAACGCAGCTGTCAGTATCAGCCCACCTGTCTCCGGGAAACCTCCTCCCAAAATCGGCTCATAAAGATACCCTATCCGATCTGCCACAAGGGAACAGGCATAAATCGTTGTTCCCACCAAAACGATCTTTCCATATCTGCAATCTGTTTCTCCAAAAGTATTGAGCAGCATATAGATCGCTGCCACCCATTTGACTGCCTCACTGATCCAGACAACATCATAAAGAAGCCTGGCTGAAGGAAGTATATCCGCAAAAATCTCCAGAAAGAAAGCTACTACGATCCAGAGATCGATCAAAAGAAACAGATATATGCCCCTTTTTTTTCCTATAATACAATCCTCAAGCCGGATCATGCAGGAAAGGATCAGATAATAGATCATAGTTTCCAGGGCATACCAGGGCCTCGTGGGAAGAAGAAAAAAATTATGTACCAGGGAGCATAACGAATATCCTGCCACACAGAGACAGACCAGATTAAAAATAGCAAATTCTTTTGTCCTGGTTCTGACATGTACCATAAGAGTCCCAAACATGATACAGATACAGAACGCAATGGCACAGCCGCTTCCGAGTACCCGCAGTCCTCTCTGTATGCTTACACGGACCGGAGATCCCAAAACCGGAATAGCCTGGATTCCGGATCTGATATGGCTTTTGTCTGCTACTGCTATGACAATTTCTACAACCCCGGATCCCTGAAACGTAAAAACACGGTTCATGACCCGGTCCATATAGGTTTTTTCGTCAGGATCCCCCACTTCCCCGGCCAGTTCTCCATTGATATAGATTCGGTATGCGGAAAAAACCTCCGCCATAGATATCGCCCAGATTTTTTCCTCTTCGGGCAGGATCAGAAACATCCGGTATGTCCCACATCCATACGTAGAAGCCTCTTTATTCCCCAGTTCCATTTCATTACGTTCTCCGATCGAAATATAACAACTGTAATATCCTGGATCCTTTTTCAGCATCTCAGGTGTAAGCAGCTTTCCCGGAAAATATTGCCATTCCCTGGCAAGATAATGTAGCTTTGCCGCCGCATCTTTATCATCCAGACAAAGGATTCCCTGAATGGGCTGCTCGCCTTTCGCTGTATATTCATTATTTATGAGATACATCATAAAAAAAACAGTCATAGATAACACCACAGTAAGTCCAAAGATCAGGGTCCATTGCCTACTTTTCTCCTTTATGACTGTCACCTCGCTTTCCGGATCTGCTTCGGATTCCTACGATCAGCACTGTTATCATTGTTGCTGTCGTCAGGACTGCCACTGCAAAAGGATTCTCTTCTATATCATCTATTTTCCGACCTCTTACGCAGAAAATTCCTGTCTCGTCCGTGTCAACGATCAGAAGATCCTGCTTTTTATCCAGGAATGTCTTTAGTTTTCTTCCTCGGGAATCCGTAATTTCCATAGTTTCCGGATCTCCGTTGGGAAACATCTCTTTTACCGGTATCATGATCCGGCTCCCCGGAATATCCGTGATCTTCTGAGTGCCTTTATAGATCTTTATTTCATATGAATGATTGGAAACCTTTTGTACCAGTGCCTGTATTGTACCATTCTCTGCTACCTTCCAGCTTTGTGCCACAGAAGCAGGGATACGAAGACTGATTCCTTCTTTTTCAAAATTTATATCTCCCATATATTTCAGGATAAGATCCAGACGTTTTCCACTGATCACAGTCCATTTTTCAGTAACAACTTCTGTTACTTTTCTGGCCGGCTGCTGTACTTCAGGTTCAGCCCGTACAGTCCTCGTGCTATAAATCATACCGACACACAGCGCAATAACTTCAAGTATCAACCAAAAACCATATCGTATTGTTTTTTGCAGATTATACATATCTGGTCATCCCCATTACATATGTTTCATCTATCTGCATCCAGAATACCTCTTTTTCAGCTTTCAGGCAATCAAATCTATACGTAATAAATCGACATCTTTCGAATCGAGTAGGAGGCGGTGACTAACCGCCGTCCTCTCACACCACCGTGCATACCGC
>ENA-OROQ01000699-OROQ01000699.1-human-gut-metagenome-genome-assembly--contig:-NODE-699-length-29119-cov-7.4531_pt1 | contig 29119 bp, 36 predicted proteins | sample MGYA00242136_ERZ509062 | MGnify/ENA primary metagenome ERZ509062 (study PRJEB26280, sample SAMEA2338735) | human gut metagenome | biome: human gut; feature: human-associated habitat; material: faeces...
ATTCAAACACAAACAGTTTTTCATCCGTTCCTATATGGCCAAATCCATAGGCTTTCTCAGAACCTTTTGCTTCTCCCCGATACCGATGCTGATCTGTTCCTCTTAAAGCTGCATATCTGGGATTCTGTTCTCCATCTCTGCCAACAAAAACTACGTTATGGTGTTCTTTGCTTTCATAGATATTTCCCTTGGCGATCATTTGATCTATAAGCGTTTCTGATAGTTTTCTTTGCTTGATCAAATATTCTCTTGCAACATCACAGGTATCATTTCTTTCTGGCAGTACCAACTTAGGCAAGGGGATGGGGCAGACCTTCTGTCTGCCTTCATCTGCCTTCGCCGGTCTTGCCTTTTCTCCCTCTTCTCCTAATAATTCTTTGACTGCCTCCGCAAAAGAAAGACCGTAGAATTCTTTCATAAAATCGATGGCATGACCGCCTTTGTTCTGACTAAAACGATACCATTCGTTCTTGTTTATCATCACGCTGTCATGTCGTAACCAACGGTATTCCTTTCCAGATCTTTTGAACGGTTCTCCTCTCCCAGAAAGGAAAATATAAAGATCTGTATCATCTGCTCTTTGTATCTGTTCTCTTGTATATTCTTCCATAAATAAAAATCCCTCCTATAATTCCATCCCATGACTTCGTTTCTTCGGTTTCATGGTTCTTACATTTTCTTTTGTTTCTGTGAATGACTCTCTCTTTTTTGTTTCTGAAAGATGGATGCTTTCTTCCTCTTCTGACAGCATGTCATCCACATTTTTTCTAATGATTTCATATTTTCTTAAAGCCGCTCCAATCTTGTCTTTTTCCCACCTTAGAATAGCGACCTCTTCTGATAAATTCTCAGCATCCTTTTTCCATTGTCCTTCCGGAATCTTTCCATTGACATCCAGATTTTCTTTTAAGATCCGTTCCGAACGATAATATCTGCTGAGTTCCTTTTTATGAACTTCTTTAAACTTCTCTCTTCCAAAATACTTTTTCTTCATTTCCTGATAAACCGGTCTTGTTTCAAAATAATCCTCCGATGCACGAAGATTCACATTTACATTTCGAAGATTAGACAACTTCTCATTCAGTCTCCATGACATCTCATCCAAATGTTCTCCTAATTCCTGGATTTTCTCCGTAAGCTGTTCCGGTGTCCTCACATCATGTTCTTCTAAGAATCGGATCGTCTCAGCAAATTGCTTTAAATTTACATTCTTCGCCTTTTGTGTTCCATACGCATACGATTCTGCAACTGCATTTCTCTTGTTGCAATATACGCTCAGATAATCCGCTAATGTCGGTCGATGCAATTTCATCATTTGTTCTACCAGTTGGCTTTGTTTCACCAATGACCATCGCACGAGATGTTCCGCTCGTTCTTTCAGGGCATTCAATGTACGAATAAGACGGTTCAAACTTCCCAGTGCTGTCTGAATCCCGCGTGCTTCCATCGCTTGAACATTTGCTCCTTCATGTACCATTGGGATCTTGTCAATCCCGCGGTCCTCATAAGATCTGGAATCAATCCGTTCTGGTAACCCTTTCTGTTCATAAAGTTCATTACACATCTTTGCCCAAATTTTTCGAAGTTCTTCTAATGTTTCTTTACTGCTCCAATCCGTTGTATGTACTGCCCGAAAGACCGGCTGTCCTTTTTCATTCAAAACAGGCTGTCCATCCGGTGTCATGACAGGAATCTTTTTTTGTTTCTGTCCCCAGGTTCCATCCGCATTTAACGGACGTATAGGTACCATGATGTGCATATGTGGATTTGGAGTTTTATCCTTTTCCTTCTTGGGATTATGGATCGCCAAGTCTGCGATCATCCCTCTTGCAACCAGCTGTTCCTCAACAAATCTTCTTGCCAGCTCCATATTTTCTTCCATAGAAAATTCATTCATAAGCGCAATATCAAAGCTATGTGCCAACTGTGCTTTCTTATTTCCTTCCATCCATTCTACTTCATTCCAAAGAGTTTCCCGGTCTTTGAATCGCTCTGGAGCATGTTTCGGAAGATGGATCTCCGCTAAAATCACACCGCCTTTTCTTGTATAATCGTTCCATTCTCCATAATAAGTACTTCTCATTTTTGCACCGGCTCGATAAGCCGCACTTGCAACTGCTGACTGCCCTTTGCCTCTGGATAATTGATTCAGATGAAAGTGATAACATCCCATCTTAATGATCCTCTTGTGGCAATTCACCTCTTTGAATTGCCTTTAGAAGTGCTTGCTCTTCGGATAGTTTCCGTTCTTTCTCTTCTGCAATTTCTTCACGTCCACGAACCAGTTCATGAACGATCTCACAAAACTTACAGTTCGGATCATGGAACAGTTCATCCATCAGCTGATAAAACTCTGCCTCCGTCAGATATTTTGTATCCTTACAGATTGACTCAATAGCAGCTCCCTTCTGGATCAGAAGATGGGTTCGTGCTTTTCGTTTTTTCTTCTTCTGCGTGTCAATATAATTCAGCGATCTTTGAATCCTGTGCTCTGCCTGTTCCTTTTCCAGTTTTGCTTTTTCTAATGCTTGCTCCGTTTTTTCAATTTCAAGGAGTGCTTCCTGACTGTATTCTTGAAATGTTTTCTTCTTTGCCATAATTCTATTTCTCCTTCTTTTCACTCTATCTGTTGCTCTTCTTTATGGGATAGGCAATATGCCGGAAGGGGAACCCTTCTTCGGATCTACCATCCGCAAATATTCTGAATTTCCCTTCAGAAATAATAAGACTCCGTAGGACGCACATACCTTTTCAGGTATATAAGTGCGCTCTTCTGCTTTCAGCATCAGAGATTTCCTTAATCAAACAGTAGTTCTTCTCCCTCCGGAAGATTCATAAATCCATCCGGATCCGTATCTTCTTTCTTTTCTGACCCTGACATTTTCTTCCCTTCTGCAAAATAATGTTCTTCCACCACTACATTGGTTACATAAATCTTATTCCCTTCTTGATCGGTATAACTTCCAGTCTGAATCCGCCCACTCACAGCGATCTTCAAACCTTTTTTCAAATATTTCTCTGCGAACTCTGCATTCTTCCCGAAAGTTACACAGGAAATAAAGTCTGTTTCTACCTTTCCATCCTTTCGATATCTTCGATCCACCGCAAGGGTATATCTTGCCATCGCAGTATTCTCCGCATTCTGAAGATATTTCACTTCCGGATCTTTCGTCAGTCTTCCCATTAAGATTACCTTGTTCATGTAAATTCCTCCATTCTCTCTTGTTTTTGTACTGTTGTTTTTTGAATCAGGCCCGATTTTTTTGAGAGAAAATTTGTCCTCTCATATAACGAAAGGAAAAGCAGGCAATTTACAGGGTAGAATAAAAATTTTTTCAAAAAATTTATTTATCCTCTCACTTATTGCATCAGAGTAATGGAATTTTTCAAGTTAGACACAGAAATTTTTTCAATTTAATCCACAAAAAATACAGCTATACGACTTCATCTCTGAAATCATATAGCTGTATTTAAGATAATCAAAATTTTTGAGGGACTAAATACTGATTATGAACAATCAATTTCACCGTTCATTACCTCATCGTTGTATCATACCCATATCAATTATTAAAATCAATAAATTTTTTAAAATGATAAATAGAACTTGCTAATTAAGCATAATAATCCTTACACCCAACTAATATACTTTCTATTATGTTTTCATCAAAAGATATGCCAACCGAATACTTTTTCGAATAATAATTTCCATACTCTTCTACCATATCCGGAAAAAGACTTTTTAGTTCTTGTATATTTAATTCAAATAAATTCTTATTTGAATAACATATTTCACTTGGGGCAAAAAATTCCACTGCATTACACTTATCATTTATATCATAATATACATAGCAACATTCGAATTCATCGGCAGTATTCTTACTAAATCTATTCTTTTTAAATTCTCCTTTAAACCCCGATAAAATCTTTCTAATTTCTAATCTATTAAAACCAAATTCTATTTCACCCACTGATTTATTAGGACTAAAAGAAAACTTCATCATATAATCCCCTCCAATTCTAATTCATTTACATACTCTAACATTTCCTTAATTGCATTATTATACTTGCCTGGAAATTTATCTATTATATCTTCTATATCTAGTTCTAGAGCCTTTTTAAATTTGCCACTTTCAACTAATTCTTGTTGCATTTTGCGATATTCTCTTGCTTCAATAGAATTTCCCCAGCTAGCTGTTTTTTGATGATCCAATTTATCCATTTTTATTGCTGGACCATCCAATTCCTCTAGAAATGATGTTGATTTTGCAGGCATATGGTGAACTTCATGTATTCTACCATCGCACATTTTCTTAACTTCTCTGTAACTTCCCCCTTCTTTGATTTTCTCCACAGCCTCCTTACCTACCACCTCTGTACCATTTTTAACCCTTTCCTTTGTTACCGTTTTAACGCTTGTTTCTGCTGTCTCCTTAGCCACCTTTTCAACACCATACTCTACTGTTTCTTTAAAAACCTTTTCAGCTCCAGCCTCAGCGGTTTCTTTTACTACTTTTTTCGTTCCGGCTTCTGCTACTTCCTTTACCGCTATCTTTGTTCCAGCTTTCGCAGCTACACTTCCACCTTTTATTGCGGCATAGCCAGCTCCAGCTGTGCAAGCCCCGATTACAAGTGCTCCAACATCAATTCCTGCTGCTATAGCAAATTCAGTCCAATCGCCTTCAACAATTGCATTATATTCCGAAACTCCTGGTGCCATTTCTGCAACAAACCTTGCTGTGTCTCCGTATTTTCCACAATCCGGAATGACCTTTGAAACATAATTCTTATGAAACTCTTTTGTTTTTACATGTGTTGCTTCAGCTATTTCTTTCGTTCCTTCTTTAACGGAATCCCACGCTTTTCCCAAATCAAAATCCATATCTAAACCTCCATTGTCAAGACATGACAGATTTCTTCTACCTGCTCAAATGTAAGATTATTCGTTTTCACTATTACCTCTCTCCTCAACAAATCAGGATTACTGTTTTGAATGGCAATATTTATCGTCTTCTGCGAAATATCTAATATATCAAACAATAACTGTTTCAACAATCCCATCGAACTCACGTTCCAAATCATATGTCCATTATGATTACGATATGTGCATATCATAACAGATAACAACTTTCGATTCGCTCTGGATATATCCAAACAATTTAATGCTCTCGCCAACTCAGAAAATTCAATTGTGTCTCCTGGCATCCACGGTTCCATAATAGCACGAATTACATCTGTTCTTGAGTCCTTAACACTTTTAATTATAACTGGAAACTTATTAACAAATGGTTTCTCTGTAACTTTTGCTTTATCCACTAATGTAAGAACCGGACTAATCCAGTTATTCTGATATACAACAGCCACTCCACTCGGCAATTTAGCGATTTCATTTACCTGCGCAGTTGACAATCCCATAGAACGTCCTACTGCCTCTCTATCATTTGCTTCTGGCGTTCGAAGCACAATCTTTGTGTTGGTATTCTTAATCGCCGCAATGTCAACAGATGATGGAGACTGGTCTACAATTATAAAACCTTCTCCATATGTACGAATCTCAGCAATTGTATTGGTAATCATCTCAACAGATTTTCCAATCAATTCCGATTCTCCGCCAGATGTATTCTTTAATAAATTATGAGCTTCTTCTAAGACAGTAACATGACGTAACCCTGTGTTATTTTCTGTTTTTTGATCCATACGGTATTCATTTAGAATATATACCATCAATCCCATAAGAAGTGCTTTCGTCTCTGAAGATTTCACTCTGCTGATATCCAAAATACAATTTTCATCAAACAATTGCTCATATGGTGTCTGTTCTTCTGTAAAAATATATTTATTCAATCCTACTGCAAGTGATTTTACTCTTGTTAACAAAGCACCTCTGTAGTTCGACTTGATTTCTGCTGCATAATCAGAATTTGTAATCAATTTATCCAATTGTTCCGCAAGAATATCAAAATCCGGATATTCTAAGTTATCCCCCTCAAATGTTGAAGATCCCAAATCCCATCCGACCGCTTCGTATGCTTTCAGAATCGCATCCTTGAAAAATGCCGGCATCGCATCATACATTGGCCAACAAACACTAAAGATTTCTACCAGTCCATCAATATGCTCCAGCACATGAATGGAACGAGGAAACTTAAACGGATTGATGTTAATCAACTGTGCAACATTCGGATTCGTTGAAAATACATTTACATCTGACAGATGCCCAAACACATCTTTATACTCTCCTTTTGCCGGCTCAATTACAAGGAAAGGTACACGATCTTGTCTCAATTCCATCAAAATTTGATACACCGTATTGCTCTTTCCTGAACCGGTGGATCCTGTAATAAATGTATGCATATTAAGACTCTTGTTATTTAATTCTACAATTTTATCTGTAATCAAACCCATGTCAAACACACGGCCTAATGTAATCCTATCCTCCGGACGATTACTTACTTCTTTTTCGAATAATTGATATGTATTAACCTCTTTTCCAAACTCCGCATGTTCAATTACCGGAAGTCCCGGTACCGTTGAACGAGGTAATCCTAAATGCAATCCCAATTCTTTTCCACTAATATTCGTCGATGGCGTAACCACGATATTTCCACCATAGTTAAATAACGGATGAACAAACCTTGATAAATAAGTAGTCAAATCTCTATATTCTCCCACTAATTCAAGATCATTACTTCTCCAAGAGTTAATTGCGGACACTTCTCTTCCATAATTATCGCCATTCATTAAAGAACGATAATTGCTGGCTGCTATCTCAGCAGCAGACATATCATCTGATAAGAAATATCCCGCCACATTCCATAAGCCATAACTATCATACTCATTCATTTTCTTTAAAGCTTCATCAAGCATAATGAGCATATCTGTAACAGCTTTATTTTCTTCTGTAGTTGTCACTCCAGTTGTTATTGCCTTACTAATTTGTTTTGTAGGTGCAAGCGAAGAAATAAAACTGCTAATCTGTCCACCTGCTTGTCCACCAATCTGTCCGCCTAACATAGCCGCTGTTCCTCCGAACTGTGCTCCCAGTGCAACGCCAACAGCTGTTCCCGCAATAGAAACCACCGCATTTGTAATCATAGCAGCTTTCTGTTTCCCATTCATCTCGGCAAAAGACTGATTTCTCGACTCCGTTTCGCTTCTTGAATCTGAAATTTGTACCTTCTGCAATGAGGATAATGCGGTATACAACTCTTGATACTGCTTTCTCATTTGCTGCACATCCCATGCATTCTTATTATCGGCAATAATAACCGCCGTATATGGACGGCCACTCATTGCAAGGCATAACTTTTCCATTCCCTGTGCGAACTCGCTTTGCGGTTGATTATTTTCTCGACGACTGCTTCCCACAACACTAACAGAAGTAACATTCTTAAGACCCATAATTTTTTCTGAAAGTCCTGCAATTTTCTTTCGGTCTTCATTCTCGATTTTCACTCCGGGAAAATGACCAATTAAGGTCTGTTTCAGAGTATCTCCTAACGTTACTGTAGATCTTTTTTTCACAGAATCATTTGCTTCGTTATTCCTTACACCAAGATAATAATTCGCCTGTCTTCCATCTGAATCAATTAAGAAAAATACAGAAGCATTATAAGTTGCCAATGTATTAAACACTGTAGTGAACTTATCCATAACAGATTCATCTTTTTGATACACCATCTCAGTAATGCGATACATTCTTACATTATCAATTAAATCTTCCTCTAATGGAGCTATTTCTCCTAATGGCATAATCTGCATATCCGAAAGACGTGTAAGATATTTTTTTCTAACATATTCATCAATAATTTCCAGACGGTCTTCTACTGTGATTTCAGACTTCGCAGTCAATGCATTGTGTTCTGTTTTTACTAATTCATTCTCCATATCTATCCTCTTTCAATTTCCACTAATCGATCTTTAAACGCAACCAACCAGTCATTATCTGTTTGAAGCATTCTTTCATCCTCTGACAATTGAGAAGCTATCGCATTTTTCTCCTCCACCTTGTACTCATGTAACTGTGATAATTTCTCATGATACTTTTTTGCAAGTTCTTCATAATAATTTTGCAGATTCTCCTGACTTTCAGTTATATAGTTCTCTACAACAGGGATAATTGTTTCGATTGCTGTTTCTCGCCATTTCTCGTAATAGCAAGTCACTACTAAAACTAACTCTTTCGGTTCTGAAGAAGCTTTAAAGAAATCCAGCAGATCTTTTTTCTCTTCATAACGTTCTTCCTTTAATCCCACTAAAATTTTTTTAATACCAGTAATTTCTGGTTTGCTTGGCATATCCAAAACTACACCCTCTGGCTTATATTCTGGTTCTAATGGCTGCTGTAGATATATCTCATTCAAATCTTTCTCAATTCTACTCTTTTCAAACTGATAATATGTAATTGCTTTCTCAAAGAACTCACCTGTACATCTAATCAATTCCTGCTCATATACTGCAGCATTCTTATCGATTTCAACCTCTCCAACAACTTTCGTCTTACGGCTCTTCCAGTTTCGTATTTTACCTTCTATTTCAGCTTTCAAATCATTGAATTTGGTGGCACCTGCATAATTGTCCAAATCAACAAAACGTCCATCTGATCCTTTTATTTTCTCTATAATTTCTTCCAACTTAGAAATCTGATAATAAACTTCTGCATTCTCAATAGCACTCTGTTCGTTCTTCTCTTTTAATTGAACCTCCATCGTTTTAACTTCATGTTCAACAATTCGAATTACTTCACGAACAAATGCAACCATAGGATAGTTTTTTATGTACATTTCTATATTTCCATCATCAATTCTTGATATTAGCTGAGGTTCATCTATCCCTAGATCACAGATAAAACGAATTGCGTAATCTCTATCCAGATCAGGTGAGATATAAAAAAACAGTTGTTTCTGTTCGATATCTTTTCTGTCTAATAATTCTATTAGTTCACTTTTGAATCGTTTTATTGTGTTTTCTTCTACAACAAATACAACCGGTACATATGTAAGATTGGTACCCGTTATTTCTTCCACACTATTTACATTCTCAATAGTAAACGATAAATTTTCTGCCAATTCATCCATGCCTCTCACTAATACACATGAAAAAGTTTCCTCAAATAACCCTTTATTGACATCATAAAAAGTATCAAAATCGAACTGCCTATTTCTTTCCAATCTTAGCCAGTCAATCATCCCCTTTATCTCATTACTTTTTACTTCTGCATCCTCTAATTCATTTCGCATAATGAGGCGCACCTGCTCTTGCGTAACACCCGCTTGCGCAAATGCCTGATTTAATTTCTGAAAATCATATTCTGTTCCCGAGAAAAAGAACTCAAAATCATATCCATTCATTTCGTCATAAAATATTTTCGGAACATTCTTTACCCAATCAGACAATAATTGATTTTCATACTTTTCGATTTGACTGTTGATCTTTGGACTCTGTCCATTAAATTTAACATCCGTTTCTAACAAATATGGATTGTGCTCCAACTCTGCACTTATCATAGCAATTTCATCTCCTTTGCCTTTATGTACTTATCAATTTTAATTCTCGCATCTTTAGTTTCTCTGAATCTGCTAGAATTCTTCCTTTCAGAATTTATATCTCCTGGACAGGTAAATTCTTAAAATCCTCCACAATCAATATGGCTTTTTTTCTTTGTATAAAAGCACATATCTTACCGTACCGCAGATTAAAAAAGCCAACGTTCATATATAGAAATTATACCCCATCAATATTTTGTTTTCAATTCCATTTATTTATAGAAAAAGCCATAAGATTCCACCATTGAAAATCTTACAGCTTTTATTCTCATCATGTCACATCCCCAAATTATAATTATTTTCCTTGTAACACTTGCACAAAAAACCTGTGGGTTATTTTCGGGTTATTTCTCACCCACAAATGCCTTCCAAGCATTGATTTTACTGACTTTTTAAGGAGTTCTTCAAAGAGTGCCGTGGCAAATGAATAGTACTTTTATCATTATATTTTTCCTCCTTAAATTGCCTTGAAATGCCCTGTTTTGCAAGGTTTTTCGAATAATATTTTAATTTTACACCCACCGTAGTAATGTAGTGAAAATCGCAAAACACGGCAAAATGTAGCAAATTGTAACTTTTAAAAGTAGTCACTTGGTAGTCAGTTAGGGGGGGTGCAGACTACTCGATTTTTGCACATTTTAACGTTTGCTTGGTTAAGGGGGGTGCATTTTCAAAAGTAATCGTTACAAAGTTCTTTTAAGTATATCATGTCTCGTTCGATTATTACAAGATTGGGTCGAGTATATGAAAGTATTATAAGTAGTCCTTTATTCTGTGGAACTAAATCCGTAGTTCTACTACCTTTATATCGTTATTTCTAATACATGTTCGCTAAAGTTTACATTGTGTTTATGTTTTTGTACCGAACAAAGTAACTTCCTACTTTGTTGCCATGTTGTTAATACTATTTCTTTTTTGATGTAATCTTATTTGCGTAGAGCTCCAAATGTTTGTCCGAAACAAACAATGCAAATTCTTTAAATTGCGTCACTGTAAACCGAAGTTCGGTATGAATAGGAGAGCTACTGTCTCGCCGATCCTTGATTATGATAGAATCTACAACCCCCATCCATATTTTGAGGTGCAATATTCATATGGACAATGCATTCTTTACTGTTCGGAATGTTTTGTCATCATCCGTACTGTTTTTTATAACACCCATGTTTTTGAGTTTGTTTATACATTCCTGCTTAAACAAGCTCTGACCGGCTTTTGTTCGTTCTGTCAGAATGCTAACCAGTCCCAACATACAGTTCAATAATAGCGTCACATCGTACTCGAAATCTTCTTTGCATTATGTCTGAACTATATTTTTTGTTCGTTCGACAAATTCCGTATCAAAATGTTTTATTTCCATGTTTGCTCCTCTTTCATAGCTACAAGATGTCAGCAATATACTGACCTTTACTTTTAGAGAACGTAACTTTTGTAGGAAATAGTTTTATTCCCATAAGTGCCATCCCAACAACACTGCAAGTCCATTCCCTTAGTTCGTCTGGGAGCCTGAAGCATGCCGTCTCGCCCTCCTTCAAGACGGTTACTGTTGGGGTAAAATTCTGATCTACTCCAACAGACAAAACTTCAAATGTCTGAGAAGTTCCGCTCAGAGGCAACAAAGGTTGCTTTCTGGAATCGAAATATACCTTTCCACCCTGCTGATTCAAATATGAGTCTTCATCAAAAGGAACCACTGGAACAATCGGCAGTTTGAAGCTTCTCTGCTCGAAATACCTTGCCAACTGTTCACATGCAAACGCATTAAAATATTCGCCTTGCATATCTATATCTGCATGGATATGCTCAACAGATTCAAAGTGGTTCATAAAGTTAAGAAGAGAATTGAATACCACCAAATCATCTGAATAGATACCGGAATAAGACTTATACCAAGCAGGTTGCCACTCACAGATAATTCTGTAAAGCTTTTTATAAAGCTCCAATTGAACTTCGTTAAGAGAAAACCAGCCCGTGTCCAAAATCTTTTTATTTGTACTTTCGTCCAGCGATTGGTAGCGAAGGGAGTCGCATAGTCCTTTCAGTAACTTAGATATGATACCTGCCATCATATCTGCTATACGAAGTCCTGAATACTTCGTAGAATCCGCTTCAACTGAATTATCTAGTCCGACTTCACGGGCAACCTTTAGGGTTTTGCTTTCTTCTTCCTCTTTACCTTCTTTATCAATAACTAAAGTATAATACTGTATCCTTTTCTCTCCAAGATACTTTTTGAAGCCATCAAAAGACATGTGATAATCCCAATCAAGTTCTGGACTTTCGGAAATATCCTCCAACACAAGTAAGATTTCTTGGAACGCCCTTGTTTCCGCCTGCTTCAATTGGGGATTGTTCTCATTACAATTAATTCGGTCTCGAAAAAACTTCTTTAGGTGCTCTAAAAAATCTTCTGGAGACTCGTACAGACACTTAATGATTTCTTTTGGACGGTACATTACGAGTGCCTTTGTAATGGAGTATTTCATTAAGTCAGTATCAACGAGAAAGCGGTTTCTATAGCCATGAAAAAGCTGCAGTACAAGATATTCAATCTTACTGGCAACTGAAAAATAAATATGAATGTCTTCATCGAAAAGGGACAGAAAATCACTTACAAACTGAGCATTCTGTTTATTGAGAGAGGCAAAGCCATGTCTAAATTGTTTTTGCTGGAATATAGTGCTTTTAATTTCGCCATTACGATCTTTTCTGTCAGCATACTTTTCTTCAAAAGATGCATGTCTCTGCAAAAGTTCATTCTTTTCAGATGACCATCCAACAATCATAGTTACAAAATTGTCGTAATAATTTGCAGCACTTACTGTTTTATAATTGATTTTTCTGCTGTGTTCTGTTTCATCATAATAAAATTCATAATTAGACATAACGACCATGCCTCCTTCCCAGAATAAATTATACACTTATCCAACAAATTGATTGAATAAACGCTGCTTGTCTTCTTGAATAATGCCTAGTTACATATTCATAATTGCAGCCTGCATTATCAAACAAATCCCCGATGTTATCAACATCGTTTACAAAAATGCGGAAATAACAAACCTTATACTCATCAAACAAAATATCCGAATTTACCCTACAGGTTTTAAATTCTAATAAACTACAACTTAAGTCGTCAGAATATCGTGCTCTATCTATACCTGTCGGATCTTGATATCTCATTTCATCATAATCAGGCAGTATCATTTCATCCGGAATTTCTATTTTAAATACAATCATAGAATCCGACTTGTCAACATGATGGTGGCAATATGCAAAGTACAGTGCAAGTCTTACCTCGTTTGTAAGATACACATATCCATCTGTTGAATATCCATCTCCATTTTCTTCTTCTATAAAAAATCGCTCACAATTCTTCTTAATCGCTCTATTAGCAAAAATTTGCTGCGCTCTTTTATAGGTAGTTCCGTGATATAATATCATAATCTTTCTCCATATTTTAAGATAAACTCCAATTTCTTTCATCTTCAATTATACTCCCAATTCTTAATCCCCTCAACGAAAAAAATCCCAGGCAAGCCAATTCGGACTTTCACCTGGGAATCCCTTTGTTCCTCTATATCACTTTAAACATATTCTGTTTCATCGGCTTTGACCCTTCAGCCTTATCTATTTCCTTTCTTGCCTGCTCTAGTTCCTCAAGTCGTATCATTTCATCTTTGGCATCATCAAGACCAAGATGCGTATAGGTATTCATTGTTACCCCTATCCATCGTGTCCATATAAAGATCACGCAGCCATCGACCTTGTTCATCGTACTCCGATAACTTATATCCGCCTTTATTGTTCTGCATCTGTGCCGTCAGATTATCAACTGCATCTTTAATCTTTGCATTTACAATTTTTCGGCTTGTTTCTGCTTCTTCAACTAGACCTGAATAACTCTGATTTGTCTGTTCGATATATCCTTTTGCTTTTGAACTACCTAGTTCTATCCTTGTTTCTTCCGGCTTTAGAAGTGGAATCGAAAGCTTTAGTACTGGAAATATTTTATCCATACCGTACGGTGATGCTGTGCATCGAATTTTATCTCCAAGTTTAAAACTTTCATAATCAACATCTACAATAGATAAATCTAGAGCCTTCAAATGCAGGGTAATATTTTCAAACTGACTATCTGTAAGCCACTCCTGACCTTTTCTTAGTAAATTACTTGGTACATGGACATCTTTCCAATGCTGAACCGAACATACCCATCCAAACTTTTGATGTGCCGCTTGTGATACAATATAGTTTTTTCCATCATTGACAGATGTTATATCGACATACTGTTTTAAAGCATTGACATCCGATTCCTTTGTTTCCATTTCTGCACCAAGAGGAATCACCGCTGATGCTATTTCATCTGCGGATAAATTTTCCGTATAATCAAGCAGATTTTCTCCAAAAGAAATCGTCTGCGTTGATAATACACCGATATCCTCCATCTTTAACCAATCTAGATACAGCTTATCTCCTTCATGGCGAAGAACTATATAGCCTCCTAGCCTGTCTATTAGTTTGCTGCGAATACACTCAAGGGTTGTTTCATAATTAGTATAACGATATAAAGAGTCATTGGAATCTGTCACAGTAACCTGACCTACAATAAACTCTTTACGATTTTCTACCATCTTATTGTGTTCAGCAATCCATAATCTTAAAAGCTGTGATGGAGTCATATCATGATATTCATTCTGAGGCTGAATACTGTCTGAAAGATAAGCCAAAACACCTGCACAACTTACTTTTTTATTACCCATAAAATCTTTTTCTTGATTTCTTATTTCTCCATAGAAAATTTCCTCTCCATCACGACATACGCTGATCATGCTTTTTCTGTTTTGTATGTTGCTGTAAAGAGGATTTGTTTTAGGACAAATAAAAGTAAAACTGCCACTTTCTCCTAATGCAATATCCAGTACAGGGGAGTCAATCATATAATTCTTGTCTCCTGGAATATATAAAATGTTATCATCCAGATTTACTTGATACATTTATAATCTCCCCTTTCTGTACTGAATCACTACTTCAAGATTTCCTTCAATTTTAAAAGTACTTTTCCCATTCACATGAAAGATTGGTAAAATATTTGTTCCCATTTTACATGGATACTTAATATTCCCAATGGTGGCAACTACATCCACATTTACAACATTTCCACAGATGACAACTGCCTCTATTACCTTTGTATGAGCATCCACGGAAAATACATACGGCTCTGTTGCTAAGTTTTTAGTTATCATCTGATAACCATTATTCTTTGCTTCCGTAACTTCATATTTAAATGGGTCTAAATTATAACTGATGGTTATAACGGAATAGTTCTTTTCCGAGCTCCATTCACTAACACTCAATCTACCTTCGTAATAATAAAGAGGATCATCTTCCAAGATAACTCTTAGAAAACGACCCTGTATAAAGCTTAAAAGTTCAGAATACACTTTTGACCATTCACGATTTTTATCCACTAAAAACTTCCAACTGCCTTGTCGGTTCTCATATGTAATGCTTCCCGTTAGTGTTTCTGTCAAATCAAGGACACCATTTCTTCCTGGTATTTCTAAATAGGACACTTTCGGTTCAGGTGGTGAAATGACAGGTCGTGACATAGGAATTAATCCAAAATCAGAGTAGGTATTCTTATCTCCTATGATTAAACTATGATACATACTACCACCCCTTCCTTTGTTTCATTGCTATTTTCCCTAGTGCCGTATTCATCTGTGGTGCCATTGCTCCTACTAATTCTCCTGAATCAAGCATAACCGATGTACTAGCAAACTGAGGAAAATACTCATTCATCATCCGTATCATCTGGCTCATCGCATTTAACAGATCATAATTTGATCCACTTGCCATATCTCGCAATGTATCAAGACCCATAATAACTTCCGGTCCTGCTTCTCCTCCACCTAAGAAAGTATGTTCTGAATAGCACTAAATACGGTAGGAATTGTTGTCTTAACAGCATTAACTGCTTCTGTAACCTTAGTCTTAATAGAATCCCATATAGTTCTTCCTTCTTCATCATGATTTTGTAACATAAATGGGAAGTCACTCTGCAATTGTTTTTCAAATTCTTCTTTCTAATCATCAAATCCATCCCATATTTCGAAATCTTCTGAGATTTCTTCTTCTGAATAACCATAAAGTTCTAGTTCTTCATAAATATAATTATCATCCATAGTTAATTGAAAACCTCCTTTTTTATATCTTCCAGAATGTGTTCTTTTACATAACATATAGCATGCTCTACATTTAATTTTCCAAGTAGTGTTCCAAATATTACAGGAGACAGTTTATCAAGTAATTTTGGAAAACGAACACATATATACTCAGCCAGTTCAAAAGGAGCTTCAACATAATAATCGTATGATATAAAATATCTTAATACAACTTCTCCAGCATCAGTTATATAAAGTCGAGGTGACACTAATTTATGTGGAAAACACGAAATACGATCGATACTATCCGCTATATCTGGCAACACATATCTATTAATATAATTTATTGATTGCAAAAAACTGCTAATATTATCTGTTTCACACCATTTTGACACATTCGCTTTATAATAAATTTCAATCTCATACTTATAAAACCAAATATTACATTTTAATGCTCCCTTTTGAAGATTTGAACATTCATCATATATCACCGTTATACAACTAGTTTCATTTTCAAAATCCTCTGTATACAAGATATTATTTGAATCCAAATAATAACATAAATGTTTTATCACATTATATCGATTCATTATAATTTTCCTTTTTAATCACCTTATATACAGCAGCTTTTGAAATAAACTTCAAATTGTTACTTTCATCCAGAGATCTAACTACATTCTCGACCTTCTTTTCCCTGACTCTTTCATTGAACATCTTCCCTAATCGTGCTCTAACCATAGAAGGTTTTAGATCAGCGTTTTCAGCTTTTACAACCGAGATTTCAGAAAACGATGGTAAATCAGATAATGTAAATTCCTCCGACTGTTTTTTTGCTTCATCTTCCAAGATTTTTAGTGCTGACTGATAATCAAATGGATTTTGCTTATACATCTTTTCCAAAATAGTCACAAGGTAGACATTTACAGTGCAATTGTGTTTCTCAGCATCCGCTTTCAACAAATCAAACAATTCCTCATCAATCGATAAATTTATACGTGCCATAACTCTAACCTCCTTATAATAATCGTTTTATCTGGTGTTGTGCAACCCTCCTTGACTCCATTATAATGGCATTAGATAGACGTGTCAATATTAATTCGAATCATATTAAAATTTATCGAAATCCTCCTGCGTTGCAAGATTATCATAAGTCACACTATCGTTTCCTTTTTCAGTCCAGATATCCATCACCATTCCGATGGTAAGATAATCTAAGTCTTTAATGGAGAGACCGATTTCTAAACATCGAAGAAGGAAGAGTGGTGTTGTCATTTCCCTGCTACTTCGTTTAAGTTTTTTTTAGACTCAATATCTGTAATAAGATTTGATCCCCAAAGAGCAAGGATTTCTGGAAGCACCTCATAAATGGAAAACATTTCCTTCATTGTTTACAAATTGTAAATAATGCTCTCTATCTTCTGTCATGCGTTCTTCTATTTGATTTTTCAATTCTTAGTCATTAGTTGTTTTCATCAAATGGAACAGCGCCCATAACCTTTCATCATAACTTGAGGTTTTATGATTGAAAATCAATGTTGCTTTATCTCTATCCGTCAGCTCTATCTTTTGTTTCTCTATAAACTCTCTATAATCCTTTGAAGGTATCAAATCAAACATACTGTTCCCTTTCTAACATTCATTCAGAATATCCATAAATACTAGTGCCTCAATTGCAGGTGTCTTTGAAGCAAAATTTGCTCTCTCCAGACCATCCGTTAATAATAATCTTTCCCAAAGCTTCTTATAGTCCCTAAAATCAAAAAGATTGTCATCCAAAATGACATATTCTTTTATTTCAGGGTGCGCAGCAAGATATTCTACAATTCCTTTGCCACGTCTCTTCATTGTTTCGTGTGTCTTACCAGCTATCGCCAAACCTGCCATTTCTAATTTTGAAACAAGATATGCATAATCTGCAGCTGTTTCTCTCATTGCCTTCCAATCAGAAGAAAGAATTACATCTCCACCACCATATTTCTCTATAACTTTAGCTAAAAGTTTGACTCTGGCATCATCAATCCCTGTATATCCGTCTGGTGTACGCTGAACAGTTGTCCCACTGTTAAGAACACCATCCACATCCAAAAACACGACAAAATTTTTATGTTTCTTATTCATATTCCGCCTCACAGATCGACTTCCTTTTCCATTTCCGCTTTTAAATAATTACATTCTTCCATAAGTTCATCATATTCCTTCTGCAGTCTATTACGTTCACTTCGTGACAATGCTCTAAATCTCATATCAACGATTGCTTGTCCTTGAAATTCATCTAGTTCAAATTCTCTGCAAATAATTTCTTTGCATTCTCTTGGTGTGTCGCCATTCAACATATGCTGCAGCACAACTTCCCAATTGTTCGTAGCGAAAATGATGCCCGCTAAAATATGCATTCTTTCTTCTATCCTTTTCAATCGTTCCTCACACATAGAATCCCTCCTTCGTTTCCAAACACATGCACCCTAACTTTCCATTGCTAAATCCACACCCACAATCAATCATATATAAGTTTTCTCTTTTATTTTTCCAGATTCGTCCATCGTCGGTATTTCTATGTCCACAAACTGAAATATATCCTGCAATTCCATAAATACGGTAGAATTTGTTCCAGGACGACCCCATCAAAAAATAATCTTCAGTCTTTAGAACACTTGGAGCAGACGTCATTGCATGAGCTAAAAGATACTTTCATAGATGAAATCCAAACAGTCATACTCATTCAGCGCTTTATTTTCATCAAACGAACTGATACCAGCATGAACCAAAATATATTTCTTTCCGTCACATTCCAATTCTTCATACCATTTCGCATGTTGCAGATATTCGTAAATCTTTTGTCTTTCATATAACTCCAATTCCAAAAAACTATCCATAGTTGGTAACCCACCGTCTTTAATCCATGAACGAAAATCCCATTTTTCATCTTCAGATTTAAAATTTAGCAAATCAAAACCAAGCTGTTTTATAAGGTAGTAGAATAGATAATCATGATTTCCAAGAATAAAAATCACATTATTGCGGCCCATTATATCTTTCAATACGCCAATAGGATTGAATCCTCTATCCACCGCATCTCCCAATATATACAAATGGTCATTCGCCGAGAATTTTATTTTCTCTAACAATTTTAAGTATTCTTTTTTGCATCCATGAATATCAGATATTACATATCGCATTTTGCCATTACACCTTCCTGTTTTTTCAATATCGCATCGATATCTATATGCAGCTTTTCCACATCTAACCAAGCGATTACATCATCTAGTTCTATGACTCCATTCCTACTTTGATGAAATATTCCTTGTGGGTACATTAAACCTTCCGTCCAACAGCCTGCGCTTAATCGTCCATCATTTTCAATGAGAAGATAAACACCGAAAAGTTCCGGTTTCTTTCCATTCTTCTTGAACTCAAAACCGGACAAAGTGATACTGAACTCTTTTTCTTCTACTTTTGTTCCAGTTTTTGTTTCCAGTATATTTAAGAGTTCTTCTTTTCCCACTACATTTGCTTTATCAGAATGAGTCTTTTCTGCACTTTCTCTTATATCGTAATCGTAGGAATGTATCACACCCAAGTAATCATATTCATATAACTTCTTTGCAAAATTGTATATGAACTCCCTTTCTTCAGCATTATCCACATCTTTGACTTGATAAAAATAATTTGCTGTAAAAATATTGATATGCAACCATATATCTTTCTTTTTTTCATGAATCCAATCCTTCAGAATTGCTATTCTTTCTTGCTCCAATGTTGCCATTGGAAATTCTTTGCAAAGATCTTCAAATTCATAAAACTTATCTTCTAAAAACTCTCCACTCTTTAACACAAAGTGATATGCATCTTTATTATTCTTTAATGGTTTCAAGAAATTCTGCATTCCATCTGCAAAAATAACGCAGAATGTCTCTGTATTCCCTCGTTTTAAATATCGTTCTCGATACTCTTCTTCTAATTCATCGTCCGGATAGCACAAAATAACTTTTCTTTTATATACATTTTGCAAAACTTCTATCGCTGATTGAACAGATGGTATGATGACATATTTAAAGCGTTTTTCAAGTTCGAGAATATCTGCAATCATGTTGTATGGATAGATTGGATTATTCACATGATATTCTGCAGCTTTTTCCTGTTCAAAATTTCTATTAGTTTCTTCTTTTACAATTGGTAAAATTCTTGCATATGGCATACTTGCCACTTCAACACAAACATCTGGATGTTTTTTGGCAAATGTTGTTTTACCGCATCCCGCATATGCCGCTATAATCATAAGTTCCCTCTCCCTTCATCAAATCACTCTACTTCTCTAAATCCATAAACAGAAGATTCCGGAATATGTTTGTACAAGATTCCATCACTTGCCCGGATATCATAAGAAACTTCTCTACCCTGGCCAAATGTCCCATATGAATCTATAACATCAACTCTTCCATACATTTCTGTCTTCTTTCTTCCGTTATCGAAATCAAAGGATACAAATTCGCCTCTCTTATATTGAGGTCTGCCAACTCGAATCATTGTTTTGTTAGTTCCAAGTTCCTTGATTGCTTCATAAAGCATTTCAGCATTGCTATATTCTCGATTTCCATGGAAGTGTCCGAAATACCATTTCTTGTACTTCAATTTTCTTTCAATCTTTGAAAGCCATTCCTCTGTTGACTTATCCACTTTATCCTGCGAAATAAAGTCCAAAAACAAATCTGTTGGTTCAAATGCAAGTGGACAGGTATGAGAAAATACATAATCAACCTGCCATTCTTCCTCTCGTAATCGTGTTTCAACATGTCTTTTTATTTCACCGCTCGGTTGCTCGCTGTCAAACCAAGGTAGCCCTGTCATTAACCTATAATGTTTATCCACGCTGTAAGCACCACCTATTGCGACACATCGTGCATTTCCCAACTCATAAAACTCTCCATCTTTAGCAAACAGTATATTAGGATAAGTTTCTTCAGCATAAACAACACCATTATTCCATTCGATTTCTTTATACCCTTCTATTTCATATGGACGCGCTTCATGATTTCCATGAACAGCAAGAATCGTAATCGGTAATGCCGCCAAAAATTCTTTCCTTGCAACATCTTTATGACTCAAACTGTAATTAACACCAAAGTCACCTAGGACAACCAGTACATCCTCTCGACTTGTACTATATTCACAGCAAAGAAGCTGAATTTTTCCGAACTCTCCGTGGCAATCACCGGTTATATAAATTGCCATATTCTCACCTGCCTCTTTAAATTAAATCCGAACGTCTAAATCCAAACTGCTTTAACTCAAACCATGTCATGCGAATTCCACTGAACTCTTCCAAAACATCCATCATCTTATCTAAATCTCCGGAAGCCTCTTTCACCTTCTTTATATATTCTGGATTCTTCTGCAATTCATCCAATTTTGCAGCCAGAATAGCATCTGTTTTTTCTTGTTCGAGATACGCTTTTTCAATTTCGTCTACTCTGTCACAAAAGTCTGTTTTACTTAAAATTTTATCCCACGCAAATGTAAGTTCATGATTCTCAGTATTGCTGAACAATTCCTTAATTTCGTAATAAAATTCTTTTCTTACAATCAGGTGATTTCCAAAATCTAGATAAATGTGTTTCCATCCATCGGCCACACAGGTTTCTTTATCATCTGGAGATCCCCCAATGACTATTGTTCTAGACATTATCCTTTCTCGTTTTGTTGGCCCATCAAAATAACATTCTGTCAAAGTCGGAAACAATTCTTTGATTTTTGAATATGGTGTATCCTCTGACATATAATTCACTGCGAAACTATTTCCATTCCTTGTATAAAATGTCATATTGTGTGGGCCCATCGCTCCTGGTTCAGAAAACGAAAAAACAATCACACTATTAAAATCTTTTTCACATAACTTCTCCTGACCCATTACAAATACTCCTTCCTATTAACCTCAACAAATTTATCACCAATGCGTTTATAAGTTTTATTGTCTTTTTCCCATCGACGCAGTATTCGCTTACTGATTACACACCTATCACAATATGCCATAATCTCCGCCCAAAGACGTGTAGCAGCATTCATTTCATCAATCATTTGCTCGATTTCTTCTTCTGGTGGTTCTTCCGCATATCCCCATACCATATCGTAATACCAGATATAATCCTTCGTTGCATTCAAAATCCGATGAATCGCTTGTTCTATCGTGTATGTCTTCCCTTCAAAATCCACTGTATTAAATGTCAGGTCATCCATTGTTTGTTCTATCAACATCGTAAGCCTAGAGTACAGCCATTCAGCAAATATTAGGTCCATATTTACCGTTTCCCTATAATCAAACCCATATTTTCTTCGCTCAATAAAACGTTGCAACTTGTTGTCCTTGATGAAATTTGAACCGTAGCGTTCTCTCTTGATACCCAAATCGTCCAAATATTTATTTCGAATCATATGAAATCCCCAATTTTATTCTTTCTTATGTTTCCATTATAGCTACTTTTAACATCATACCTTGCCAATAGACTGGCGTATCCTTTTTTACTTCGATTTATCTTCTGAGCAATGGTTTAAATATTCCTGTCTCTCCTGTTCTACTTCTTCAGCAAATTCTTTTATATACACACTAGCGGCCTCTAAAAAATCCTCCAAATTTTGATAAACTTTATGTTTTCTCATATTTGCAGAAATCCTCCCTCAAAAATAAAGTTGTCCGGTCATATAACGCATAAGAATTTAGCCTCTATGACCAGACGTTCAATCAATTTAAACCTATTCATCTACCGAAATGCATGCATATCGTTCCGAATTAATAACCCTTTCCATCATTTCAACCGGTGACGAACCCACACAAGACATTAACTGCTTAAATGTCGTAACTGACTGACCACTACATAACTGTACTCCCATTCGGTTCTTATCAGCATGAAAAACGTCATGTCTGCTTTCTACATTCCAGAAAATAATATTCGGTATATCATACCCATTTTCTTCAAATCTTCGTTTCATTTCATTATAAAAGGTCCAGTCATTATTCCCTGTTCTGTCGATCTCCATGTCCGAAACAACAATAATCGATTTTACCATTTCTGATTTCGGAACATTATTTTTCAAAGCAATATTCAAAACCTGTGCAAATGCACCTGCCAAATCTGTATTCATATCCCAATTGGCTCTATTTATATAGTTAATCTTTTGATGAAGTGTTTCACCTCTCAAAATTACGATTTCCGGAATGGCACTAAAAGTCATGAACATATCCTGATATGAACCTTTATTTCTCTCAGCAAAATATATCGCAAGTCCTATAGCAGTTGCTAAAGGCCTACCATACATTGAACCAGAAACGTCAGCCATTACAATCGCATTCGTCCCCTCTTCTACATAGTTTGGCAACTGTCTCCATTGCGCTTCTAAAACCTGGCTATCTTCATGTTTATACAAAATCTTTTCAACAATGTCATATGGATATAAAGTTGAAGAATTAATATGTTCTTCTCCATCCAAAGCTCGTTTTATAAATCTTTGGAAACGTTCACTGTCGTGTTTCAAAAATGATTTTCTGTAAATCATCATTGCTCGACTTGGAACTGCAGAATATTGAACTTCATCCCACTGTCCTGTAGAAATCAATCCTTCCACAACTCCTATGTGCTTTCTCATGGAACGAACAATACGTTTAAAGTTATAAACCGGATATCCTAACTTGGTTGCTGTTAAAATTCCTAATTTTCTTGTCTCTACTGATTTGGAATCAGCAGTCTTAATCCATTTGGCAAGCAATGAGATTGCTTTTCCTTCTGCTAAATTTCTCAAGTCTTGTTCAAACTGCTGCTTCATACATTGCCACATATCCTCTTCCAAAGACGTTCCGATTAAACTGTACAAATCATCATATCGGCCAAAGACACCAATCAAATCAAGATTTGGCCTTAGAGCATTTGGATGATATTCTGCCATGTACTTCAGTATCACTCGAAAAGTATTTCTTTCTCCTAAACCTTCTCGAATGTCTCTCGCATAAAAAGCAATTTTTGTCGCAAACAATGCATCCTGTTTATATGCTTCTGCAAACAGTGTGATAATTCTATTTTCATCCGCTTTTCTAAGAGAGCCGATTGTTCCGAACAGATCTAATCTTGCATCGCCTGTGGTATTCAATGCAACTGCTCCATTTTCAGTAAATGTTGTTTGACCTTCTTCTCTCATTGCATTTGCAAATTGCATAAATATCATCCTTTCCTTTTTCAAACTTAAGGGTGAGGGTTGGAGTCGAACCAACGACAACGCCATTACCAGTGGAATAATTATTGCTGTACGGGTCACTAACATGACCTCTTTTCGTGCTCTACCAACTGAGCTACCTCACCCGAGGGGGTGGACAGGACTCGAACCTGCAACACCAAATGCCTCTGAAGAAATGTTTGCTGCAAGTTTCACTAACATGAAACCTAATTCATTACACATTGCTCTCCCAATTGAGCTACCACCCCATATTTAATTTTTCAACAACTTAAATAAAGATGAGTGAGGGTTGGAGTCGAACCAACGACAACTACATTTCCCTTGTTATATTGCTGCATGGGTCACAGACATGACCACTTTCTTTCCTTAGTGCTCTACCAACTGAGCTACCTCACTCATATAAATAGGGTGGATAGGATTTGAACCTATGACATCAGATTCCACTATTGATTGCTGCTGATTCCACAAACATGAAATCTTGTTTTAATCAGTGCTCTAGCCAACTGAGCTACCACCCTGTATTTATTAACACCAGTCATCTGATGTATAAACACCTATACCAACGTTGCAAATTTTTGCGAACAGCTCCATGTTCTCCTCTTCGAAAATATCTCTGCAGATTTCTAAAACATTGCAAAATCGTTTTCTTTCTTCTCCTCAAGGTTCAACCTCTGGAGATATAAACTCCCGAAGAAAGGCAACGATAAAATCTTGATTTTTCTCTTCCGTAATAATCAGTCTCTTCCTTATTAGGATTGTTATTTGCTGCATCCATAACTTGTATTAATGCTTTTGCAGGCATTAACACCGTCATTTCTCCTGGCGACGCCATATGACCAATTACCTTGTTGCAATCACCTTCCTTTTCAGTTAATCTCAATATTTGTTCATACATAGCAGGAATATTTTCATACATCCCACAAACGCCTTCCATCACATTATTTTTTCTGGATCAATGATTGCAAACATCGTTGTCACTGTTCTTCATCCTCCGTTTCTTCTTTCAACAAACTATACGGTTCAAATATTATTCTGTTTATCACAGTCTTTTCTCTATCTGACAAATCTTCTAATGATATTTTCTGCTCTTTGTTCATGTTCAACTTCCACCAGACAGTATCTGTAATGCTACACTTGCCACAAGTACGAGGACTAATTACAGCGTAGACTCCCATTTTAGGTGGATAGTCCCACCCTTCGTCGAATGCTTCTTGAGGTGTCATGAACTTTTTTTGACCGCAGCATTCACAGTAGTGCCAAAAGCCGCTTTCATTCAAACCTTGAAGGAACTGTCGATGTTCTTCAGCTTTCTTTTTCTTTTCCATCTCTTTCACAGTTTCATCTGCCAATTCCTGTTTGGCCTGTTCTATCAATGACATATCTGCAACTGTATGCATTTCTCTTACATCACCATCTCGAACCAAAAAGATTTTGCTGTATCCCTCCGCTATATTAGGGAATTCGATGGCATTCATTTCTCTCCATAGACCCTTAAAATCACTTATATCGTGTTTCTCCGAACTTTCCAAATTTCTACGAAACTGTTCCTCCGACGGCATTAACACATATATATTGACAGGAACATCTGTAACACTTTTGAAAGCCTCTAGATATGGAATTCTGCGTTTTCTTTTGTATAATGTATGTTCCAAGGCAACATCTTTACCTTCTTTTAAGTCCTCCACAACATCTTCCATGATTTGCTCATTTGCCTTTATTAGCACTTCCATGTGTTTATGAAATTCAATCGATTTTGGATTCCCCATATCAGTGAGGATTTTCTTTTGATAATCTCCGACTGAAAAATGTGTCCATGTCGGAAAATTTTCTTTGATGAAATGTGTTCTTCCACTGCCACTAACTCCCATAAAAATGTTAAGAGCCATACTATCTCCTCCTACGAAGTTTCTTGCTTTTTAAGTTCCGTCAAAAAATAATGTAAAACCAAGGTATCATCATACAATAGCACCGTTCCTAAATATTCTTCCTTACTAAGTCTATCTCCCCAATCGTGACCGGTCCCTATTGCAATAAGATAGAATTCCTTTTGAATATCTAAAAAACCTGCATGGACGTCGGTTTGATACCACGCACACGGTATTCCATATTGCTTTTCAAGTTTCAGAATATGTGCCTTGGCTTCTGCAACTGATACAAAAGGTAATTTAATTTTTTTCACATCCAACGTATCCATCGGAAGTTGCATTTTATGTATTAACATGCTGATCACCTACTCTTTCATAAACAAATCCGGAAAATCATGTTCAAACACTTTTTCCAGGGTTACTAATAATTCGTTTCTAAACACCTTTTCATACGAATACTGCAAGTTATCATCATCCACCTTTTGAACAATGTTAGCAAAGTACTTAGCACGTTCTTCAAAATCCCTTTCTGTCGGCAAAAAATCAAATTTTAACAGAATCAGATTATCAATAGTTACTTCTCTATTGCAGACTGCCTTATATAGTTTATAGTTCTCCGCACAGATATCATAAACGGCGTCAAAATACTTGATTCTTTTGTTGAGTTCCTTCCAACGAGTAACAACCCCTGGAATTGAGTAACTCTTAACAAACACCTCAGTTTCATCAATTATTTGTATCAGTTGCTGACGAATCTGTCTCTTATCCAAGAATTTCGTGTTTGCTAAATTACGAACTGCATCAATTCGTTTCTCATAATAGGCAAACGCATCTATACTTTCAGTTTCTTTACCTGGTACAAAGTTATAATTACAACTCTCATCAATCTCATATAAGATTTCATAAAGCATTCTGTAGATTTCCTTAATTTGAGCACTGCATCTATTGTTCTCTTTTTCCATCAACGCCTGAGTTATTGTTTCGATTTCCACTTCTTCCAGGAAAGCCATCTCATTGCCTCCATATGCCAGCCCTAAGAGACGCACCGTGTTTAAACCTATAATCTCATCATCATTCCCTCTCAAAAAGCTCTTGATCCTAGAAGCAGTTCTTTCCTTGCTGTTTTCATCCTTCGCTACGAGTTCAAGAGCATCTTGTATAGTTGCTGTGGAAACCTGACTTCTTTTTGCCATCGCTTCAACTAACTTAACAACATCAAAAAAGTATGCTTTATTATTTTTTAAATACAGTTTTTTGTCCTTTTTGATAATGAACTCTTCCATCGACCTTACCTCCGATTTAGCCATATTCTAGCATTTTCTTTTACATGTACCTTGCCAAAACACTGGCGGATTTAATATTTCAGTTATTTACCCTCTTTCAGTACATTAGCTTTTATGAACTCCACCGCTTCTTTTGCTGTCATCACTCCTAACAACACACCAAAAATCGCAGGTGACAACAATTCTAATAGTTCCATTTTGTATATCTTCATCATCGTCTTTGAACACATCAACATTCCAGATTTTCCAAAACAGTTCTCTAGCCCATGCCTCAGCATCTACCTCAGAAGCTTGTAATGCATATCGTTTATAATCATCTTGGGGTGCACCTACCTCACATCGAACATATTCATCTTCTTGAAGTTTTGGACAGTGAACAGCTTGCCATATATGCCGCAATTCATGAGCACAGTACAGTAATAGCGATAGCACTCTATCCTTCTTAAAATCAGGAAAAAAGATTACGCCTTCATTACTAGGTGTTCCAGCCCCTTCATCTCGCAAAGAATGTGCAAATATAACCTGGGGTGCTGGAATATCTAAGATTTGAGCTAATTGGTAAACCATCTCGTAATATATCGCAATTTCTTCATTCAGTACATGAAACATCATAGGATCATCTCGGTACACTTCCGCTTGAGGATTTTTTAACTCTTCTATCAAGTTATCAAACGCATTTTCTTTCTCTTTCAAGTATATAATATCAGTCATATTTTTCTGTCTATATCGGATGACATCTTTTCCATTCTCCAATCTAGGACATATCAAAAGCATTTTGACTTCTACTTGATTGCGCAGTAAATATGCCTTATGGTACATTTGGCCCATATCTTTATTAATTAACTCATATTGAAAGTTAGAATTTTTTCTTTTCATTTAGTACCTCCGATAACGAAAGATGGGGAGTTAACACTCCCCATGCATTTGTGATGCTTATAGCTTGATGAACCTATTGGAACCATTTGTTTTTCCAAGTTTATCTATTCCCAATTGGTGTTGACTTTTGTAAAGTTTTACTCCAAGATTTGCAGGTGGAACATCAACAAGTTCATTCAATGAAAAAGAGGTTCCCGGTTTCATTTTTAATATTTTATCTGTGACTGTTTTCCACATTTCTGCATATGTTCTTTCGTCTAATGCAACGTCTCTACAATAACTGGAAACATCAGGGTATCCTGCTTTTTGGGCAAGATTTTGTATCTTTGCTAGTTCATTTGCATTAACAGTAAATTGAATTCTCATAGTAGCACTCCTTTCATACTAGTAGCATCTGTATCATTCGCTACCGCTAGTATAGCACAAAGTAGCAAGTGTGTCAACCGCTACTTTATGCTATAGATATTAAGGAATTTTTATTCTAAAAAAGAATAAATGACAAAAATCCATCTTAGTTTGTCCGTTATTCTTTACACAAAAAAGGCCACACCTTAATGGTGTTAATATTCACATTTTCCGTTAATTCTAATAATAAAACATTCATTCCAATACAGTAGTCCTATGTACTGCCCCACTAAAAAGTAGTTTCTGAACTATACCCATGCAAATTGAAACCATAGCACTACTGCAAAAGCCAACCAAAAAGGGATTCCCAGAACATCCCAATAATGGTACTTCACTCGAACTCCCTTAAAATCAATACTTTTCAGTTGTTTGTTTATCCTTCTTTGACAGCAGACATACCGTCTCCACATGTCCATTTATCGTAAAATTATCCCCTATTACCCTATTACCGCCCAATGCTTGCTACACTTTTAATTCCCGACTGTAGTAGTCTCTCAGTAGCACCCTATTAACGATTCTTAAAAAAGGGGGTCTACTATATATATTCGCTTAACGATTACCCTTACACAATCCACTTTAACTTTTCTGAGAAGTAGTCTTTTAGTAGTCGGATGTCATCGGATGGCACTATGACTGCCGTACTATGCCCCATTCTGCGTCACTTTGCCCTACACATTCGGTAGTCGGTAGTCCGTTTACCCTGCCGTGGCAGATGAATAGTACCTTTATTTTCTCCATTTTATCTCCTCATATCCTCTCAAAGCCTTATA
>ENA-OROQ01000736-OROQ01000736.1-human-gut-metagenome-genome-assembly--contig:-NODE-736-length-27159-cov-21.1403_pt1 | contig 27159 bp, 25 predicted proteins | sample MGYA00242136_ERZ509062 | MGnify/ENA primary metagenome ERZ509062 (study PRJEB26280, sample SAMEA2338735) | human gut metagenome | biome: human gut; feature: human-associated habitat; material: faeces...
TATACTCTTTTGCAAAACGACGAACCTGAACACCAACTCTTGCAATAAGTTCTTCCAGCTCAAAAGGTTTTGTCAAGTAATCCTCTGCCCCCTCTGTCAGCAGGTTCACTTTACTATCAAGGCTATCTTTAGCAGAAACTACAATCACAGGTATTTGCTGCTTTTCTTTCAGCTTAGGAAGTAGTTTTTCACCGGATACCCCTGGTAACATCAAATCCATAACAGCAAGTGCGTAATTCTCTTTGTCCAAATAAAGCAAAGCTTCTGTTCCCGAAAATGCCTGTGTGCAGCTGTATCCGACTTTGGTGAGCGCCTCCGCTATAATGGCATTTATATCAGCATCATCTTCTATGATCAAAATTTTATTCATAAGTTTTTTGCTCCTTGAAAATTTCATAAATTAACTTTATGTAAATTATACACTTGCAGATTTTCTTCTGCAAGGCTGTATACTTCATCACGTTTTTCATGCAATTTTTTTAAAAATATTCATCCACGGGAGTTTGACACATCATTTTTATAACTTTCCTTAAACCCCCTTTATTTAAGCCATTTAAGGCTTATTTTTTTGTCAAATTTTATGATTTTATACATGCTATTTTGTGCTATCTATAGTATAATAAAGAAAAAGGGGTGGAGGAATTATTATATGTATGTTTCTATTACAGGAAATAAAGGAAATCAAGATGTTTATATCAAACAATCTTATCGAAAAGATAACGGAAAAACATCCTCTCGTATTTATAAAAAACTTGGAAAATATAATACTCTCTTAGAACAGTTTTCAGGCAATGAAAAAGAGTTGATGGACTGGGCAAAAAAAGAAGCCGAAAAGGAAACTCTTGCTTACAATCAGCAAAAAGAAAAAGTCTCCCTTTCTTTGTCTCCTCTTGCTCGCATTCCACTTGACGAAGAACGTGTATTTAATATCGGATATTTATTTTTACAGAAGATATGCAGTGAGCTAAGAATCGATAACATTTGCAGAAATATACGTAATCATCATAAGTTTTCTTATGATTTCCACGCAATCCTCACAGATTTGATTTATGCCAGAATTCTGGCGCCTTCTAGTAAACTCAGTAGTTATAAGTACTGTCATTCCTTATTAGAACCGCCAAAGTATTCACTCCAGGATCTTTATCGCGCTCTGTCCATTCTCGCCGAAGAGTCTGACTTTATTCAGGAAGAATTATACAAGAATTCCAATTTTATTCATCCACGGAATTCCAAGATTTTATATTACGATTGCACAAACTATTATTTCGAGATTGAAGCTGAAGATGGCATAAAAAAATATGGAAAAAGTAAGGAACATCGTCCAAACCCAATCATAACCATGGGGCTTTTTATGGATGCGGATGGTATTCCTTTGGCATTTGATATATTTCCAGGAAACCAAAACGAACAACTCACATTAAAACCAATTGAAAAGAAGGTGATCAAAGATTTTAATTGCAGTGAATTCATTTTTTGTTCAGATGCTGGTTTAGGTGGAAAAAGCAATCGTTTTCTGAACAGTTTTGGTAATCGCTCTTATGTGATTACTTATTCTTTGAAAAAAATGAAAAAGGAAGAACGTGAGTTAGCACTCTTGCCAACTCAGTTTAAGGTTCCTGGTTCCAACAAACTGATTGACTTGCGGACACTTGATGACTCCGATCCAAAGGTATACAACACTATTTATTATAAAGAATACCCGCTTGTAACAGGAGATATGGATGAAACGGTCATTATCACCTATTCGCCAAAATATAAAGCTTATCAAAGTAAGATTCGTAATGCTCAGATTGATCGAGCGAAAAAAATGATACAATCTTCAGATAAAACCCGAAAAGGAAAAGGTTCAAATGATCCAGCTCGTTTCATTCAAAGAACCTCAGTCACAGAAGATGGTGAAATAGCTCAAAAAAATATTTATCAATTAGATGAAGCTAAAATCCTAGAAGAGTCTATGTATGATGGATTTTATGCAGTGGTTACAAATCTTGCATACTTGTCCTCATTTCGGTTTGCATCGTCAATTACCTCTCCCTGAGCAATGGAAAGATGTACAAACGGAGAATATCTTTCTATAACAAGGGGATACTTCTCCCAAAGCTCTTTTACAGATAATTCCGTAATAATTGCCCATTTCTCATCTCCGGTATAACCGTTATATTCGTATTTAAGGTTTATCAGTTTACAATCCTTTGCAAATAATTCTTCTTGTTCTGCTAATGTAAGTTTGTTTGTCATTTTCGTAATCTCCTTTGAATTTTGAAAAATTGATAAGTTTCAAAATTCGGAGATTACGGGTACTTAGCTATCTGGCACTGCCATGCGTTATAAAACATAAAAGTCCTTTCCCAAGTAAGGGAAAAGACCTAATACTGCACGAAGCATAATCGAATAAAACAGCAACAAAAAAGCACCGTCGAATCTGGACAGCAAAGAATACTTCTATTCTTCACTTATCCGGCTTCGTACGGTGCTTGGTAGTTTAGCAAATAAATTGCTTATCTCCGCTTACTCGATTAGAAATCGTTACGATATTCACTCGGCATTGCATACATCTTACTCAAGATATGATGTGACGCTTCGTGTGCCATTGTAAACCTGCGACGTCCCTGCTCCTTTTCGGCAAGAAGAAATTTATCAAGTACGATGGTATCTTTCGGGAAAACAAAGGGAACAATTTTTCCGTCCTGATGTACCAGCAGTGGTGTTGCTCCATCTGCCAGAAAGCCAATCCTGCCTGCATCATCTTCTGCGAAAGAAGCATATTCAATTCGTAACATAAGAAATTCTGTAATGAAATGTTCTATGTCGATGGATTGAATCACTCGATTGCTAAACTTATTAGCATAAGCTGTTATCAAGCCTTCGCTGATTTCTTCCAACTCGGCTCTTGACATATAAATACTCAAGTTGTGTCCACCTCCGACTCCACCTTGTCCGGCGGTGCAACTCCTCCGGCAAAGTTCTGTTGTATTTCCGCACTATCCAAATTGATTAGATAGCGAATTCCTTCAAGTGTTCTCATTCGTCTGTCCTCTGTTATAGTTCTTTGATGATGTGACAAGCCACACCCTGAATGCAGCACTCATCTACAATGATGTCTTTCATCTTCTTATTTTCCGGATGGAGAATGATTTTCTTATTCTCATCATCTCGGAAGTAGCGTTTCAATGTATTTTGATTATCCACAAGGGCAACTACTATATCGCCCTTTTTGGCTTCTACCTGCTTTTTAACAACCACAAGGTCGCCGTCATCAATCCCTGCTTCAATCATAGACTGACCGCTTGCTCTTAATATAAAGAAATCTCCTTTGCCGAAAATAGCAGTAGGAAGTGATACATATTCTTCAATATTTTCTTCCTCATACTGAGGACTGCCACAAGGAATAGAACCTACAATCGGTGTCTGTGTCTGTTCGCCACTGTACTTACGGGTCACATTGGTGCGAATCTCCTGCCCGTCGTACTCAATCATATTCTTCTGTGCCATTTCTACCAAGTATTTGTATGCTGTACCTCTGGCAATGCCAACAGCTTCAGCAATCTTTGTAGTCGATGGGGATTGTCTGTTTTGCAGGTAATAATCCTCGATATACTTTTTTATCTCGCTCATAAGTTCAGGACTCTTGCTTCTCATACCTGCACCTCGCTTTCTTTTCTATCGGAAGCAGTTTGCTTTCGATAGTTTTATTATACCTGATACGAAAAATTTTTCAAGTAGGTTTTTCGCAAAAGAAAAGAGGTGTCGCAAATTGCTAACACCTCAGTATCTTTCAATATTTTCATTGAAAATCTCCGCCTATAAAGGCTTTTTTATTCAATGAACTTTCATCCTGCAATTTGTGCAGACCGTCTGCACAATTTCTATTCTGTTCCTTTTCTCTCTTTTCTTCTGCTGAAAAAAATATCGGATTGTCTACACGCTGTGTCGACAATTTCAAGAAAAATCTTATAAAACTTCAGATAAGATATACACTACTTCTTGAATTTATATTTTCCTTTTCCGTGACCGGATACTGGCTCAATAATATCTGCCTGCACCAAATTGGAAAGAAGTTTTGAAGCACCTGAACCTTTCAGCTCAAGAAGTTCCATAACTGCACTTCTTCCAAACACCTCATCGAAACCAAACTTTTCAAAAAGTCTATGGATATGAATCGTCGTTTTTACCGAGAAATCACTACCTTTTTTGGAAAGTACACTTTCAATATCCACTTTTTCATCTTGAATGTCCACTTTTTCATTCTCAATATCCACTTTTATATCCCCAATGTCCACTTTTTCTTCGTTCAAAAATCCACTTATATGAAGATTTCGATTATGAAGCTCATTTTTCTCGTTCAAAAGCAGATTTCTGAGAAATGCTTCCAGATACTCTGTTGTTTCGTGAATACCTTTTTGCAAATTCGTATAGTTTGCACGGACAAGTGCATTTCTGAAATACCACGCATTTTCTGCAAAAATATCATTGGTTGCAGAAAACCCAAGCGTCCTTAAATATTTGATGAAGAACACTGCCGTTGTTCTCGTATTGCCTTCCCCGAAAATATGGATTTGCCATAACCTTGAAACAAATACCGCAAGATGATGGATAATCTCATCCATTGAAAGTCCTTTGTAGCTAAAATCTTTCTCCTGCGAAAAATCGTATTCAAGTGTAGCTCTCAGTTCGGACGCACTACCGTACATAACGGTTGCTCCATCAAGCACCCATTCTTTCTTTGTGATGTTGTAATCTCGAATCTTTCCGGCGTGTTTATAAATCCCCTGAAAGAGTTTGCGGTGGATAGAGATATACTCATTCGGAGAAAATGAGAACGCTGTTTCAGAAAGAATTTCAGCAATACGGGAAGAAACCTTATCAGCTTCTTCAGTACGCTCGTCATCAGACAAATGGACAGGTCTTTCCTCATAGTAGCTGTCGATAAGGCTCTGTGCTTCCTTCATCGTGATTTTGCCTTCAATATTCTGAATGGCAGTATCAATCAAATATTTAGATGGTTTGAGTCCGTCCACCGCCTGAAGTCCGATTGCTGTACTCCAAGCATACCCCTTATGAGCTTTATCCGGTTCAGACTCCCTCAAATATTCCTTAAACGGGTCTTTTTCCATATCCACTACCTCGCTTCATAGTCTTATAATTTAATCTTACCTAATTTGTGCAGACCGTCTGCACAAAATCAAATCTGCACTATTCACTTTCCTGCATATCCTCATCGGCTTGTACAATCATCTGTCTGTACTGTTCTTTTACACTTTCCGGTGCAAGTATCTGTACCTTGCCATTAAAGCCAAACACCCACCCGAAGAAAGTTGGACTGGCTGATACTTCGGTCTGTACCCTGAAAGAAGTCATATCATACGCAAGGGTTGTCACATCTTCTCCGAAACGGTCAACCATTGTTTTCATCAAGCTGTTATCACATCGTAAATCCACAAGGACTTTTTCGCCTGAAAACATAAAGAAAACTTCCTTTGTGTAATTCTCAATATCAAAATCATCAGGCATAGGAATAATGTCCTTATCCAGTATCTCGGGTTTTGAAGCAATACGGTCTACTCTGAAATTGATAACCTTACTTTTCTTCTCGGAATATCCGATAACATAATAATAGTCCCCATACCAGAGGAGTTTATACGGACTAAACTTATACACCTCGCCCTTGTTCTTCAGAACCTTTTTCTTTAATCCGGTATAATCATAATACTGGAAAGAAATCTGTTTACCTGTATTGATGGCGTCATTTATAGCGTCGATGATGTAATATATCTGTTCATTATCCGGCTTAATGCGATTGACCACATAGTTATTACGCTTCAGCTTTGCCACCTGCCCCGGACTGGTCATCGTATGTATCTTCTTAATCAGCGTTTCGCTTTTCTTCTTTGTAATGAACTTCGATGACTCCACTGCATCTATCAGCAGTTTTAGTTCCGGCAGTTCAAACTTGCGACTGGCTACAAAGTATTTGCTCTGAGTAGAGTGGATAGTAACAATATCCATTCCAAACTCCTGAAGTGCTACAATGTCTTTTGTGACCGTCGTTCTATGTGCAGATATTCCGTATTCATCATTCAATATATTGATTAGCTGTGTTGTGGAAAGAGGATTTTCTTCATCGGTTCTTTCCAGTAAAATCTTTTGTAGGTATAAAATTCTTGGCTTTGTTTCCATAGCCTGCCCTTTCCAAATTTCTAATATGTATTGCAACTCTCCTTAGCAACCATAGTTTCTCATAACCTAATTGTTTATTCGGGAATATCATTTTACAGTTTAATATCCTCTAATTGCTCTTACAATAGAGTCCGTATTCCATTTTACAATATCATTTGCAGCTCTTTTTACAACCAGTGATGTTCTTTCAGAAGCCCACGGCTCAATTGCAATGATTTTCTTTCCCATCTCTTGTGCCAGTTGAATCTCAATATTTATCCATTTGCTATAAGTTGAATAAACGCCTGCAAGAATCAAAACACAACTTGCGTGCTGCATTTGATTTCGAATAGCCGCCTTTAATTGATAATCATACGGTGCATTATGTATCGGGTCATCTTTAGGAACTGAATAATTCTTATAGCTGAAATAAGCTTTTGAATCAAGTAGTCTAATCAAATCATTATATGTATTTGAATAATTCCAAGAGTGACTGATAAATAAATGGTATGTCATATAATCTCTCCTTTTCAACAAAATTTCATAATAATAATAGTAACAACAGCAACTCCATATAAAATGATAAACATTATCGGAAGGGTTTTCTCCAACTTAGTACCATCTGTATATTTTTTATTGTTTTTCAGTTTTTCCCACTCATCATTAAATGGCGTTACAGGAAGTTTCTTTTCGATAGTATTTATTACATTAAATTTCTCTGCATTAAGCAGCTTATAGTTTCTAATAAACAATAACCAAATAGCACAAACAACAATTCCTGCCACAAGGATAAACAAAGATTTTATATTCCACGTTATTGAAACGGCTGCAATTATCGCTAAATTCAAGGTAATAAAAATATTATTCATCGCATCTCTACGTTGACTAACTGAATTTGCCATTTCAACACAAGTTTGCCATTGTGCTAATATAATTTCTGTTTTATCTTCTGCCACTTTCAATAAAACACCCTTTCTTTTTATTCCACACCCAACGCCTTATATACTGCATCTTCCGCACTGGAATAGAAAATCAAATTAAAACAACCAATTAAATCCGATGGAACTGCTCCAATGTCTGCTGCGGATACGATAGGAAGCAAAACTTTCTTTGCCCCGCTGTCCAAACATACCTGCAAGCTGTTTGCAAGCTCATCTACTTTGATAAGTGTTCCTGCAATACTGATTTCTCCAAGAACTGCAAGACTGCTTGCAACGGGTTTTCCCAGTGCTACTGACGACAATGCAATCAAGGTCGGCAATGCCAATTTGTCTGTCATACCAATGCCCTGCAAGTCTTGGTAATTAATGATATAATCCTTTGTCGTCGTACTGATAGAGCCACTGATACGGTTAGAATTGGCTTTCAGGAAATTAAATGCTGTATTCGTTGCTTCTTTGCATTTTCCATCAGAACCAAGACCAGAACGCTCAAATTTTCCATTACCCGGCATCATCTGAGATTCCAAACGGAATACACCAAGCATACCTGTTTTACCTTGAGCCACGGTATAGACTTGTCCCGGATTGCACATTCCTTCCGGAATCAGCTTTCCGCCGCCCTGCTCTGGTACGGACACATAGAATTCCTCAAATGTTTCATTATCAATGTATGAGAAATTAACATCGTAGAACTCCATACCACCAAGTTTCTTTAACTGCTCTTTTACTCTACGACGCATCTCAAGAGAAATCTTTAAAACTTCTTCCAGTTCTTCTTTTGTATATTCTCCATCAGGATAAAGCAACTTGATGAATCCACCGACCATCTTTCTGACTGCAATCGTATCACGCTGATTTAAGTTCTTTCCAAGGCGGAAATATTTATCCAAGGCATCGCCATACTGTTCTTTACGAAGTTCTCTAATAAACTCTGCAAGATAATCACTGATAAATCCATAATCATTTGTAAAATGCTGCGGTCTAAACTTCGGAATTTCCCAACCCGGAATATAGCAGTGCATACGGTCAAGAAATGCTGTATCTGTTCCCATTTCCGGAGGGAACGGAGCAAACAGACTTGATGTTTTCAACAGCACATCAACACTCTGGTTGATATTACCCACAAACACCATAGATGCAGACGCAGATTTTTCTTCTTTTCCACGAGCAAAAGAACCGGAAGCCATATAATCTTTCATTATCTGGATACCGTCTTTATCTTTGAAATTGATACCTGCAACCTCATCAAAAGCGACACAATCCCACAAACCGACAAGACCAACTGTCTTTCTTGCCATATTGTAGAACAAATTGGCAACCGTCGTCTGACCACCTGAAACAAGTATACTGTTTGGTGAAATTTCTTTATACAAATGAGATTTACCTGTACTTCTCGGTCCGAGTTCACACAAATTAAAATTATTTTCTACGAGCGGTAACATACGGGCAAGAAGCAGCCACTTTTCTCTTTCGGTCAGTGTATCCGGTTCCATGCCGATAGAACGAAGCATTACGCTTATCCATTCATCTTTTGTAAATGCTTTTCTTCCTTGTTTCAGCTCATTGATGTCAACGTGTGGCATCTGAATAGGTGTCAATTTACGGATATGGATAGGAGAAGCATTCTTATCTTCCTCTATGTATTCATATTCAAGCTGGACAATACACCAGATACCGCCACAAAGCAAACGGTCAAATTTACTCGGATAATCTTCGCTAATCAGAATTCCTTTAATTCCAAGGTTAGAAAACTCTGCTTCATAAGTATCTTTTTTTATATTCAGATTGACCGTAATCTTATCAATGACTGTATGACTTCCCCTCTGACGGAGCAATGAAAGGATTTTCTGTGCTTCGTCTGGTCGTACATAATTATCTGCCAGTATTCTTTTTACATTCGCCACACCCTCTTCGATGATAGACGGGTCATCAGAACTGCAATACTGTCCAAGTAAAAATTCAAGCACATAAACCGGAACATTCGCACCCTCTTTGATGGATTTCGTCAAATCCTTACGGACAATCTTTCCATCAAAATACGCACGGAGCTTTCTGTTTATATCACTCATCTCAGAAAAATTGGTGGTTTCTTCAAAGCTAAATGATGTGCTATTCTCAGTTACAATATTTTCCTCTGTTTCTACTTCTTCTATGCTTCCTTCATCATCTGCAAAATCAGCATAGCCCTGAGCTATATCTTTTTCAATGTTATCCATTATAATCTAATCCTCCTCATTGCACTTATCGACAAGCTGCTCGATGATATGCAACATATATTCCTTCGCTATGCTGTCTTTTCCTAAGAAGTTATACTTTTCATCAAGATAATTCTCAATCTGAATCAGGATAGAAAAAATATTATTGACAATTCCAATCGGTTCATCAGTTGCGTCCGTTCCATAGAGCTGTCCACCCATTGTAAAAATCACGAGCCAAAATGAACCCAACGGATTACCTGATGAAAACATTGTTTTATAAAACTGCCCCATCTCCGTATTGTTAGCAATCTCTCTTACATATTGTTCCGGTGTTACACCAGTATGTATGCCTGAAAGTCTGACGGCATCATTCATCATTCTCAGTTTCACGGACTTTGGCTGTTTCGTCATCATTACAACATCGCAGATACAATTCAAAATCTGAAGTTCCAAATACGGAAGCAATTCTTCTTTTGAAATGTCATTTGTAATATTTGACCTGTCAATCAAATCCTCATAGAAAAACTTCATTTCTTCTAATCGGTCTTCTATTGGTATCACGCCAAGCCAGTCCACTTCCTTAATGGAAATTTCACGTACTTGGTTAATCTGGTAATTTACGCTGTCAATAAAGTTCTGACAGATTGCATTTGAAATATTACTATCAGGATTTCCAAGAATCGAAAACCGCATAATGATTGACGTCGTATAATCAATCATATCCTGCAAATCTTTCTGCGTTCCGGATTTGTATAATGCCCGGAAGAAGTTGACCCAAAAGCCACCTGCATAACTCTTACTTATAGATATGACATTTCGGAAATTGCCAACCTCTCCTCCGGTTCTCGCTGCACTTAAATATGCACTCTCCGAAAATGGAAAGCTCATATTATTAAAATAAATCCTAATGATTTTACTCTGCTCTTTTGTCACTCTGCCCTGTCTTTCAATGACAAGAGCAAACGCATATAACGCAAGGTAGGTACTGCCCGAAGGTATCTCGTTCGGAATATATCGGCGTGACGCCTTTGTTACAACCTTTGATACAATATTGAATGCCCGTTCACTATCACTGGCTATCTTTTCATAACATTCCTGATAAAACTTCTGTGTTTTAATCAGTCTTTTCTCTTTCTCTCTGCTCATATCCCGAACAGTCATTGCAACTGCAAAGGCTAATGCATCAGAAAAGCCCCATCTTCCCATAAGGCGATACCCCCTTTTCAGATATTACCCGAAGAATCCAAAATCATCGGCAAATGCAATATCCATAATAATTTCGTGGCGAAGAACTTCTATATCATTCTTATCGTCATAAGCAACCAAGTAGTATTTCTGTGATTTATCGTATTTCTTGTTCTTAAAGTTAAAGCGGAGTCTAAACATACGCTTCGTCGTATCTTTATCTTTCTTATCTGCAATAACAATATTCTCATTAGAAATCTTCTCGTTATTATCAGAGATGAAATATACTCGGTAACTTGTTTCTTTCACAATATCACTTACCGGCTCTGTCTGAACAAAATCCAGTGTCGTGATAAGGTTTGTAATCTTTGAAGTCAGGCTTACAAGAGCAATCTCTGCAAGACTTGTTTCCTTTTTGCCCTTATCTACTTTCACATCAATCATTGGCACAAGCATTTCCTGCGGAGAGCAGCCGCCATGAACATAGTTCTGTCCTGCTCCTGCCACCTTGAAAATATCTGAAGCAAGCGGGAATGACACGATACGTTCATCGACACTACCAAGTACCTTACCAACCGTTGTATGACAAACACCGTCTGCCTTGATTTCTTCGGCAGATACAGAATAACGCTGTCCAACACTGTTTGATTTTGAAGCAGCTCCGGCAATCTTATCTGTTGCCTGAATTTTATCTCTCTTATAAATAAATCCGTGGTCTGCTGTCACAATAAAATGATAGGTATTTGCCTGCGATGCAATTCTCTTTATCAAAGTATAAATCTCTTCAATTGCTTCTTCACAAGCGGTAAAGACTTCATTTTCAGAAGCCGCTTTATCTCCACGGGCATCTATCTGATTATGATAAATATACACAACGTCCTGTCCGGTAAAGATAGAACGAAGGTCTGCCTGCTTCATTGTTTTCATTGAATCGAACTGAACACACTTACTGTTCACTTTATACTCTTTCAGAACAGCTTCCCTCTGCTCCGTGGAACTGCACGCTTTTCCGTCTACCAGTACATCATAAGACGGGCTGTACTCAATCGTCTTATGCGGAAGTAATGAAGCCATACCTAACGGTGTATAAGATGGAAGAACGCCTTGCATTGCTCCGATAGAAGCATTGCACTTCTCATCTGCCTGCATTTTTTCAAACAGCGTATGTGCAACCTCATAACGGAGTGCATCGGATATAATAACTACTACTCTATCCTTTGAGTAATTGATGTGTCTTGCAAAGAAATCTCTCTGCAACGTAAGTCCTGTTTCTCCGTCTATGTCTGCAAATTCATTATTCCAGTTCACTGTAATCCGGTTCAGATACTCGTTTGTATAGATATTCTCAACCAGTTCCCTGATTTTTTCAAACTGCGTAGTATCTTCCAATTTATCAAAGTAAAAATAGAAATATCTATAATAACGGTCAATCTTATAGGTTGTCTCCATATATTTCTTAACCAAGTTTTTGATGCCACTGACTGACTGATACTTACCTTCAGCAATCATATCAAACGCATTTTGAAGAATGAAATACTCGCTGCGGAAGTTCTTTCCAAAATGTTGCTTCCTGCGTTCTACGCAAAGTTCCGGAATCGTCTTTCCATTCAGCTTTGCTCCTATATCCTCATTCTCAAGTCTGCCGATAATCCAACTCATCAGAAGCTCATCAACACCTGCAAAGATATTGCAATCTACAAGTGTTTCCACTTCCATCTTCTCAAGATAATTCTTACCGTTGATTGCATTATAGATAATTTCTGAAATCTCATCAAAACGTGTACCATACAGATAGCTGTTCATCAAGTTATCCATAAATGCAATGATATTACCGAATTTATAAGAAACAAATGGTTTCCAAGCCTGCGGCATATCCGTGTGGATACTCTTAGCTGCATAAGTAACAAACATCGTAATAACCAGTTTTTCAAGTGTTGGCTTCGGGTCGTTATATCCAAATGCCACATCTGCCTGCTGCCAGAACGCAGAAAGCAAATCATACTTTTCAAACTCAGCCAAATATTTGTTATCCTGCAATCCATCATCTGTCAAAATTGAACGCAGCACTTCTTCATAAGAAGCAGTCTTATCCTTACAAAGCACGCTCATCAAAGCAACTTCTATCGTACTTCTGTTGAAATTTTCTATTTTCAAATCATAAAATTTCTGCGTTCTTTCTTTATTCCCAAAGAATTTAATATAATGCTGAATAACAGGCTTATACCGTTCATCAATACCCAAATCAAGCGTAAGCAGGGAAGCACGGTCAGCAAAAAATTCTTTGGAATATCGAATCGTATCTGCAAGATGGTTGTCCCTTATATTGGGTTTTGCAAACGGAGCGTAAACAAGATAATTGGTTGTCGTATCCTCTCGCTCCAAGAAGTATTTGATATAGAACTGGTTGTCCGGCTCAAGGTGCAGAACCTTTGCATTTTCCAGTTCTATGCCATCAATATCCTCCTGAAACTCTGCATTGGCATCATACCAAAACACAAGTTTACGGACATCACTTGCAAACTCACTATTTAATTTGTCTGTAATCTGTTTTAAGTTTAGTTCTGCCATATTATCTCCTAAAAACTCTTATTTATCATGAACTGATATCATATATTCACAAAATGTGATTGCAGAGTTCATAACCAATCTTGCTTCGCATTCTCTAATGGCTATTCTTCGACTTCCTACTCCGTGGGCATCACTGTTGGCATTTCGCATTTCTGCAATAGATTGAACTATTTTTTCTAATCCACTTAGCATATTATTAACTCGTTTGTCGTTTTCATTTCTCTGCTGCATATTAAACAATGATTTTACCTGATTGTATAATTTAAGCAAGTCGCCCTTTGAGATTTGCTCAACGTGGTTTTCTTCCAGTAGTTGAACAAGTACCTCTTCCATTGTGGTTCTTGATTTTGTTATGACACTGTCATAATTTCCCGAATTAAAATCATCATTGCACCGTTCTCTAAGTCCCTGAACATAAGGAATCGAACGTACATTTAGCTTTGGGGTTTCTATAACAGGGGCTTTGCCAACTTCAACAATCATAAAATGACCATTTATAAGCACAAGCTCCTTGCGGGATAATCGGATGCTATAATTGATATGTTCTATTGCCTTTTTCACAATTTGGCGATAAACCTCATCAACCTCATTCATATCAGCAATATCTTGTAAATTGGTAAACTGCTTTTCGCTAAATAGGAATCTAAACAGCTCATCACAACGCTGTTGTTCAATGGCATAATCAAGCAATTCTTCTACATAGCACCATCTACTTCCCCCAACAACATCTGTTAAACCAAACTCTGTACATAATGAACTCAGTTGTGTCGCTGTATAATATGGTAATCCATACTCTGTACCGTTATGCGTTACCAAAGACGGTCCATTTCCTTCCAAGAACTCGTATATTTCTTTTTTCTTAAGGACTTTAAAATTATCATCTTTTCCTGCCATAATCATTACCCCTGAACTTTTTTAGCCGTCTCTTTTCCTAACTGATACACGCTTTATTTAACTAAGTTCATATCCTATATATGCTTCATCTTCAGCGTATTTTTTTGCACACTGTGGACATAGCGATTTAAAATCTTCAGTATCTGTATCAGAAATTGCAGTTGTACATATCCCGTCTATATAAGGCATTTCATCTCCACATTCATCACAATAACATGACGTTTCTACTTCATAGCCACACACAAGGCATAACCATTTTCTATTTGGTAACATTATCATCGAATCATTTTCACATTGAGGGCATTCAAAAATTCTTGAATGAAGTAAATGTCTTCTTCTTCCAAATTCTCTAAGAATACCATATTTTGTTATGCAGTTTCTATCTGCCTTATAAAGCTCAGAATAATTGTCAAACTCTTCTCCACAAAACTTACACTTTATTTTTCCATTGCTTTCTAAAGCAAGGCTTTCTGTTCCGCAGTGTGGGCAACATACCTCCAAGTATTTACCATCTACATATTCTATCCTGAACCTATTTTCACTTTTTTCAAAATCCTTAACAATATCTTTTTTTCTTGCTTTATTAGCTGCAATATCCTCGTGTAAAAAATCTATATCGGCTGGTTCAATAATATTTTCATAATCCTCGAATTTTAGTCCCAAAATATCTCTGAAAATAAATTCAATCGCAGAAAAAGTTTTTGCCATAAGCTGCTTATGATATTCTCCATTTATGGAACATTTATAATGTTGAATTTGATTTCTAACACGACCAAGCTCATCAATATATGTTTCATATTGTTTTAAATCAACACCACATAATTTTTTTACTCTTTGAATTGCGTTTTTGTATCCTACTGTTTGATTGTCATCATCTTGTAAATCTTTTACAGAATCAATATTTTCAAATAACAATGCCGGATGATTTCTTCTAAGTATTTCTTTAAGTAATAATTCAACACAATGAGCAGACAGAAGAATACTAAATTTATATTGATTAGCATTATCTTCTTCATCGCCCTCGTTGTAATAATTCATTGCTTCCCGAAGTGAATCAAGAGCATTTTCTACCAACCCATATTCCAGTTCCATACAACACCTCTTATATTATTTCTTTGAAGGTGGAGTCCAACCTTCATCATAGCCAACTGTGTGAAGAAATGCTTTTTCTGTTCCCAATATCAGATATGTCTTTCCATCACGAACAACGATTGACCGATTCTGCTCGTCCTCCGTAAGTTGTAACGGTACAGATTCAATTATCCTTTTGTCACAACAACGCATATTTTCTAAACTAAATTGCTTCGTTTCATCATATTGTGTTAATATCTGTTCTGCATCAAGAACAACTGACGGATACGGACAATCATAAAGCAGCTTAATTGCATTGATGTAATGAATTTTTTCATTACTGTCTTTCATTACAATGTTAGCATTACAGCCTATGGTAACTTGATAACAATTCGTTGTAAAATCTTTAAACAAACTAACTGCTATATCATGCCTCATTAGTGCAGATTCCTTATCAAAATACTGCCCTTTTGCAACATTTCGGTTATGCTTAAGAAATTCCAAATTAGATATACGGCAATCACAATGGTTGTTATTCATGTGGTCAACCACATATCCCTTTTTAGTCATTTCTTCAAGCATTTCTTTTCCATACCACTTCTCCATAATATATCTATGTAATCCGCCACCCAGTGTCGCATTATATGGGTATCCTTTTTTCAAACTCCATACGTGACTCTTTATTTCGTCTACATAGTCTTCTCTGTATGTGGTTTCTACTACTTTATCCCAACCATCACGCATAATATAGAGTGTATTTCCATTTATCTCAAAGGTGTTTACGCTATTTTTCATTTTACACCTCAAATCTTCGCTAAAATCTGCATTTTCTTTCCATCGGCGGTCTGGACTTTTTCGTAATTGACTTTTACACCGTCATCAAGGTCAATGTCGATACGTGAAAGAGCCAAATGAGCGATTTTAGCATCATAGTCTTTGGTTTCCTTAATCTGTTTCTGGAGTTTTTCCTTACGCTTTGTAGCATTGGAAATTTCCTTGTTATCGTTACTGTTATCAATGATTTCCTGCATTCGGGTAATCTCTTTTTCATACACACGCTGAATACGATGCAGATATTCAACTCGAACATTACCTATAGTGTCTACGTTCCAACGGTGCATATAAACAAGAGCCTTAAATCCATTCTGCTTACCACTATCAAAAAGCCAATAAATCGGGCGTTTCTGATAAGTCTTAATATGGTCTTTGATGAAATCTGTCAGGAAATAATTTCTGATTACTTCACGGCTTGTCTTTCCTTTATTACCAAGGGCATTCGCAATAAAATCAAGGTTTTCTTCAAGCGTATCTTCTCCGTAAGCTTTTTTCAGCCAAGCACAAAACAGACCAACAATATCATCTTCAAAATATTCCTCGTCCGTAATTGGAATGCAGTTATCTGCATCTGGAATAAAAGTGTCATATTTGCTGTTATTCCATTCTCCACCTGCATAAGCAAGCCCATCTTCATCAAGAGAATAACGACCGAACATACAACCGACTGCGTAAGAAATTAAGTTCTTAATATCCCTCTGTAAATCGGCTTTACGAACAGTCACGTCTTTATCTTCTACTTCCGCTGTCAATTCGTCCTGCAATCCGTAAATATCAATAAAAATGCGATTAAGCTCTTCTTCATTGCTTTTAGAAACCTCAAATTTGTCATTACATTCTTTTGTCCAACTATCCCATGCAGAAGATATAGTATTCGAAGTATAGCTAAGCAATGGATGCTTTTTAAAATCCCAAGATGTCTCAAATGCGTCCCAATCATACTTTGCTATGTCAATATTTTTTTCTACAAGCGGTTCTATTTTATCTTTTTCGCTGACTATTACCGGAATATTTGCGACATTTCCAACTTGAAAATTCAGTGTCGGATTTTGTACAACCATAAATTCTGTGCTTAGTTTTGAACACAACAATCCCGTCAAATACATCATATTTTTTTCATCTGGAAAAACAGACGAGCCTGCAACATCAAATATCGCCTTTTTAGGCGAGCATCTAACTCCAAAATATGATGAACTAATAAATGACCACGATATTGACGGACGAAAATAATACTCTATATTTTGAGGGCGAGATTTAAGTTTTCCTTTTTCGTCCGTATAATTTTTAATTTCAAAACCGTCATTTTCCCAATTAACTACATACTCATAGTTTCCATACCATTTTCGATATTCTCCTCCCTTATTATATGGAACCCACTTTCGTCTATAATATTCTTCACTGTTTTGATTAACGCAAAAACTACATTTATTTATTTCTACTTCAAACCATAATCTTGTAAATTTATTGTTATTTCCTGTTTGTAATCCAACTTTCGGAATTGCTATATCTTTCATTTTTTTTGAAGTGGCAAATACTTTTTGCATTTGTTCACTTACCCAATAGGCAATCGGACAGCCAGGTATTTTGAAAAAATTACTCTGTTCAGCTTCATAAAAATACCCACAATTTTTATTTTCAATTGCTTCAAGAACTTTTTGCTTCTGAACTGACATTCCGCCTTTAAAATCAGACAGTCTGAAACACAACGCTTTCTCCGTTGCTTTACCATTCTTCAAAACAAATGAACATATCGGCACTGTTGCTTCTTCAAAAGCAGAGTATTCCATCTGCACTAAAGTAGTAATCGCCTTTGTATCAATAATATATTTTCTCAAAGCTTCATATGTTTTAATAAACAACCAAACAAATGGTGTCATAAAGGCAGAGTATCCATCTATTTTGCAGTAATCAAAGTTACGGTAAATAAACACGCTAAACAAGTCGCCGGAATATGCCTTATAATTATCAACAACGAATTTCTTTAGCTGTCCTTCCAGCTTATTCATATATGGTGGATTGGTACAAACAACCGCATACTTCTTGCTCATAATCTCAGCCTGTTTTGTAAGCTGCAACATCTTTGGAAGTGTATCGTTTAACCAGCCTGTTGAAAAAAGGTCTATCTGTTCTGCACTATTCTCAATATTATTTAAATATGTGGCAAATCCAGTGTAGTCTTTCTTTTCAATCGTCTGTAATGTTCCAATTTCCTGTGCGTCCCTATACATTTCAACTAAGTATTCGCCAATTTTATTCTGTTCACTATCCGTTGTTAAACCATTACAAGCAAATTTATCAATAGAATTACTTTCCTCAACAACTGCAAGGTTATTGGATATACCTTTTGTCAATGCACGGCGATTATAACTGCGAGCTTTCATCATTACTGCAAAATACGCCAACTGATATGCACGCTTATCAATATCCATACCGAAAAGGTTATTTTCAACAATGCTTAATGCCGCATCTCTGTCGGAATATCCCACTTCACGATAGATTTCCATAAGCACATCAAATGCATATACAAGAATATGTCCGCTACCCATACAAGGGTCAAAAAAAGTTAAATCAATCGGACTAATTTTTTCATCAACATACTGGATTTCCCCGTTTTTAGGTGTGACAAAAAATTCCAGTTTTTCAGCTAACTTGCTCTGTGGATTTCTTTCAATCCAGTATCTTCCCAAAGAGTTGTCCACCATATAACGAACAACCCAGTCTGTTGTAAACAACTGTGTTGCTGCTGGAATGTCCGCTTTCTTTACTGTTCCTTTATAGATATTTACAATCTCGTCATGTTTCTTTGAAATATAATACTGATACAACCAGCCAATAATCTCAACCTGACCATCAGCTTTTATTTTTCCGTCATCAGTGTACATTTCATCGTTAATGCGGAAATCAACATCTTCAATATCATTGATAAGATGATGAATAATCCCCTCTGGGTCTGTAAACGAAATTGTAAGAAGTAATTCCGAATAATCATCTGTCTTTTCAAACAACTCCGGTAAAATATCGTGAAGCTTATTGCACTGCTTAATAAAAAGCATACGGAATAATTCGTCCAGTTTATTATAATCTTTTAACTGGACGATTCTATCCTGCTCATAAGATGTAAATTCCAAATCGGTATCAAACGGTGTCGTTACTAAATCCGGCTCTTTCTTCGCTTTGTTCTCTGAGGAAAGCACACGAACACCGGAAGGCAAATAATCATTGACTTCCATAAAACGAATCGCAATCAAACGGTTGAACCAAGTATATGCTACTTCTTCAATCACATTTTCAAACGTTTCCTGATAACTTTTATAGCTGCGTTCTTTTGTCTGAATTGCTTTTACAAGAGCATCTCTCTGCTTAATTTCAATACCGGAGATTTTCGTATAATCCTTTGTACCTACATCATAGAAATACGTATCACTTGTTGACTGCGGTAATTTCTCTGCGATTCCATTCTCTGTAATACCAACTGTTCCGGCTTTATATTTAATATCTTCAATGAGCTTTTCTCTCGCCCACTCTGCAAATTTTCTTATTGCTGTTTTATTCATCTTGCTCCTCCTGATTAGAACTCAATGTTGAGAATAGTACCGTCTTCAAGTGATGCCATCAGTTTCTTTTCCAACTCAGCTACATAGCGTTTTACATCATCCTGAGTTTCAATCTGCCAAGTTGTCGCATTGTTGATAGATTTAATGCTAACCGTTTTCTTTCTCTTTACCTTTGGAGCCGGTGCAGCCGGAGCAATCGTTTCTCCACCATAGTTTCCAGTTTCTGCTACGTGAGTAGGCTGTTCTGCTGCAATGATTTTCGCTTCTTCTTTTTCAATCTCATTTAAGCAACGGACTTTGAGTGCGTCTGCTTCCACTTTGATGTTTTGCAATGTAGCCACATTGTTACAGCTCATTGCCTTGTCACTGATTTCTCTGAACAGATTTACATACTTATCCGCCAGTTTATCGTGGCATTTCTTGTCTTGCAGTTCTTCAAAAACACGCTGTCTTGCTTCCTGAATAGCATTATCTATTGGTTTCTGCATTTCGTTAAGAAGTTTGCTGTAAAGATTGATAAACGTGTCCAATAACTCCGGTAATTTAAAGATTTCTGAATAAGGAACAGATTTTTTCAAAATAGACTTGATGTCCGCAACAACTGCTTCAATCTCACTATTTACAATGAATGTCTTACTGTCATCATAAATCTTCATCAGCTTCAGAGCTTTATCAAATATGCCCTTCTGTTCTCCTGCAAAGAACTTCTTAACAGGCTCATAATCCTCAGCAAAATCGAGAAAATCGTCTTTCTTATGGTCGATGCCTGCAAAGAACTCATTGGAATATTTCATTTGCAGTACATCAGCCATCAGCTTTTTACCGGAAGCAATAAGCTGTTTGCCCGGATAAGCAGGCTGTGTCGCATAGTGAATATCCAATCTCTCAAGGTCATTCTTCAGATTTGATGCGTAACCAAGAAAACTTCTCATAATCGCATCGTCATCATCGCTTGCCGAAGTAACATTAAACAGTTCTTTCATTACTGTACGGACAGATTTCTTCTGTTTTTCATTCGCTTTTACACGCTTTTCGGTCATCAGTTTTTCATTGAACTCTTTGCGTGTCAGATAACGGATAATTTCTTCCGGAGTCTTTGAAAGCAATGTAACTGCGTCATTATTCACGAACATTGCAATTTCGCCATCTTTGAACAACTTAGCGACAAGCCACTGCACATCGGCTTCTACAAATCCATATGGTGCTTTCAAGAAGCGTTCCAGAATGGACTTCATAGAAGTTTTCATATGACGCTGTGTGTTTAAAGCGATATAGTCATTAACATCGTGAAGAGCCAATTCATTCTTTGCTGTATTTGTACCTGCAAGAGTAAGCTGCTGTCCATTATTCTTGAACAGTGTGCGAATATCCGACTCGCTCATTGCCGTATCAATATAAGACAATTTGTGATAAACTGTGGAAACCAACTTACCGAGTGCTTCATTTATCTTGGATGCAATTTCCTTTGCTCCGCTCTGAATTTTATCTCCATTCACATAGATTTCTGCATTCTTCAAGCTTTCGGAAAGGAACAGCTTTGCAGCTCCGTTTCTCTCACGCATTTCCACCTTCTTAGCTTCCTTAATGCTTTCAAACTGCGTAACTGCATTTGTAGCATCAAAACGGATAAATTTTTCTATCTGCAAAGCAGAACGGATTTCATCGAGGAATGTTCTGTCGTCAGGCAATACTACAAGCACACAACTTGACTGACCGGACAGAATTCTCATTGTCGTTTCATCTGCTCGTTCATCACTGTTCGGAGTAAGAATTTTCAATGTTATATCATTATTCTGATTTGCCTTATATGGTTTATCATCAACAACCTGATTAAAAGCAAACGCATATCTTCCGTTGAATGCCGGGTAGCGATACTTCTTTTCATCATAAAGACCGTCAAAAATCATCTCGGATACTTTGGCAATGACTTCTCCGGAATCTACATTTTGAGATTCAATCGCTCTGTTGATTTCCTGCTCCTCATCTGTCAGGAATACATAAATATCCCCGTTCTTCTGAACCAACGTCTGGCGAACAAGACGTTTCAATGCGTCCTCTACCTGCTGTGCAAGAGCCATACGGTCATCATTTACATTCGATACCATAAGACTTGTGATATTCTCAATATTTGCTTTGATTTCCTTAACGTACTTAATCATAAAGAGTGTTTTCAGTACATTAACATCAAAGCATTCTTTTTCGTGATTCGGATTCAGATACTCATTATCTAAGGCACGGGAAATAACACCCTTATGAGAATGGTCCAGGAATTGCTCAAGGGCGTCATAGAACATATTAAATGGCACAATCGTTCCCGGCTCATCGTTCATAACTTTTACGGCAGATTCTTTAAACAATGCAAGCATAGAACGCTCGCCTTCTGCCAGATGCTTACCAGATGCACCGTGAGTACGAATGGAAGTCAGCACACTTCCAAGTAAATTAAACTGATATGGAATAAACGGATAGATGTCCGCAAAATTTTCTCTATCGGAATATAATTTCTTTTCAACACCATCATTGAACAAAATCAGGTTTTTGATGACCGTCGCCTTATCATCATAAAGTAAGGTAAGAGTCTGTTTTCCTGCTTCGTTCTTTTCAAGGATTCTCTTTTTGATTACTTCATCAACATTGGCAGATGAAAGAGAAAGTCTGGTGTCAAAACGTCCCTGAATTTTCGAGAAATCATTTCCCTTTGTTTTTGTAATCGAATCAATATCCTGCTGACTTGTTACGATAATCCAAGCCTTGCCGCCGCAGGCAGTACCCAAATCTTCTGTTACAGTCTGAAGATTCAGCATAAGTTTAGAATCGTCGCCTATGTACTGTCCAATCTCATCAATCAGGAATACGATATGATGATTGCTCTCTTTTTTATCAAGGTATTTTTTTACAAGTCTGGCGAAATCCTCAACCTTATATGTATATTCTCCGGTAGCTTTCTCACACCAGTTTCTACCGGCTTCTATGCTCATAAATCCAATCTCATCAAGGACTTCTACCACATCGTCCTGAATGAAATCAAAGTCGCTGCGTGATTCCTCCCAAGCAGAACCAAAGCTATCTTCAAATTTTTCCTTGAATAAATCGTACTTTTCTTCTTCGGTCAATTTGCGTTCCAAATCTGCAAGGAACGGATTAGAACCACTAAATCCCTGCATTTCATTGAACACATTCTGCAATACGGAAACAATGGCAACCTTAGACTGTTTGCCATTCACTTCGCTTTTAGAGTCAATATTGAAAAGGACAACATCCGTCGGAATCGTACCTGCCAGTTTCATATCTGCAAGTACCATCTGGTCAGAAATTTTATTATCATCTACGAAGTAATCAATCGCTTTCTTACCGCCAACTTCTTTATTTTCAAGGAGATAGGATAAAATCTTCAGGAAGTGAGATTTACCACTTCCAAAGAAGCCGGAAATCCACACGCCCATCTTGTCTGTATTTCCGGTAATTCCTCTCTTATAGCTTGCAAAGAAATCAGAAAAATGCTTCTGAAGTTCTCTTGTCACTACATATTCTTCAAGCTCCTGCTTAATATTTGCATCGTCATCCTGTCCAACTTTGATTACGCCTTTAATATCTCTGTCAATAGGCTTTGAAAACATATTCTTGATAATCATATTCCCTCTCCTCTTAATCCACGAGCTTGAATGCTCTGTAATAGTTATCGTCCTTTATCTCTCCAAACAGCACCAGTTCCTGACCGTCATAATTGCCCGGATAAAACAGCACTACCGGAACATTATCTATGACCTGATGTAAATTATTCAGTACCGTATGTGAACGCAATATCGGATAGCACTTTCCAATACCAGTAATAAACACAACTGCTTTCTCCGGCGTATTATCCCTGATATGATTCACTATCAGACTGTCTGATGATGTTATCCTCAACATATTGCTGATGGATTTTGATACTCTCTCAAAGCCTTTTGTCTTTTCAAACTGATAACACTTTTCTAAATATCCTTTTTTGATAAGAATATCAATCATAATGTCGTAAAGGTCAAACACTACAACTCTAAAATCATCATCTGAGTTTTCACTTTTTTTCTTGATGTATTCTATCCTCTCACGGATATACAATTCTTTTTCAGCAGGATAATCAAAGATATAGTATCCGACTTCATTACCTAACCCTTTGTTTTCTCTAAACGAAGGTTTTTGTATCATTTCTTCTACTTTATCTAATCGTTCGTCAAGCGACATCATTTAGTCCACCCCCGTAATTGCCTTAATCATTGCACTCTCTCCACACGCTTCAAGATAACGTTCTAAAGCAATATCAAGAATTGGTGGCGTTATTGTTTTCTTTTTCTCAACAATCGTTAAAAGGTTCGCATCTGTCAAATAGTTAAAATATATCGAGCGAAGCCTGCGTTTTGTACCATCTGTCCAAGCTGCAATATCTTCACTTTGAATTTCTTTATTTTTAAAAAAAACATTTACATCTGCATCTTCGATTATCGGAATACCAAGTATATTTTTTTCTCGATACACTTCAAACATAAATTCAAAGAACAATCGGTCTGACCTGAGAATGGCAATCAAATTGATTACCTTTTGGGTTGCCAAGTCAGAAGTACAAAACAAGTCAATCAGTGTCTTATCCAGTCTTTTTGCTCTGTTCCAAATGTATCCATATATCCTTTTGGCTCGATACTCTTTTGCCGCACCAAAAAGATTTTCTTCTATACACATTTTTTTAATTTCTTCTTCGGACTTTCCATCGTCAATCAACTTGATGACCTTCTTCATTTCAACAAACCAGAATGATTGGGAAATCAATCCTGCACTATATGTTTCTTCTATCATCTAATTCACCCTTTTGGTGGACATTAAATCTTTTAATATCCAGTTTTATTTTTTGACTGGAAGCAATGTTCCTTCTATTCGTCTAATATAACTTCACATATATCTCCAATATCGCAATGGAACACTTTACAAATTCTCATCAGGACATCAAGAGATACTGTTTCGTTCTTATTCAGCTTCGTCGCAACAGAAGATGAAATTTCCGCTGCACGCATTAAATCCTGTCTTTTCATCTGATTATCAATCATAAGTTTTTGAAGTTTATTATAGCTTATTCTCATCTGTAACTCTCCTTTGTATTCTCCGTTTCTTCTGGTTACAGTTACTCGATTAACATCATACCATAAATAATCTATTTTTTCAAGATATGGACGTTTATTTGCAACTCGTCATTGATTAGGTGTCATTTTTTACTAACACCTTATAGCAAAGTGATTCAAAGCAAAAAAAGAAAGCTCGTCGATTAGGACGAACTTCTGTGTTTTATGGAAGTATTTGCTTTGACTGCTTCACAAGTGTATCTATGACTTCATAAATTCTGTTTCTATCTTCAGGAGCAAGTTTTTCAAGCTTTTCATTCAGCATAGAGTTCTTGACTGTGTATCCCGTTTCCAAAACATCTGTAAGAACCATATCCGATGATACACCTAAAGCATTTAGTATCTTTATGAATGTTTCGAGTGACGGAATTTTCTCTCCACGCTCAACCATACCAATATAATTTGTTGTCAAGTCTGTTTTCTCAGCCAAATCTTCTTGGCGTAATTTCTTCGCAAGTCGGAACTTTCTAATATTTTTGCCGATTGTATCGAGCTTCATCACATCACCTCTCTTAGTGTGTTTTCATAACTGATAGTATAGATTAAGTCAATTCCAAATCACACGCACCAAAAGGAAGTCAAACCAACTATCAGTAATGATTTCCAACTATTTTTATGTTATACTATAAAAGTAGTAATTCACGATTGTTAATGGCGAAAGACAAATCACAACCCAAGAGCCACGTTAATCAATCTCCATAGAATAAACTTAGGGGTAAAAAGGAATGGACGAACAAAAGATAATATTCAGTAATCGGTTTGAAAAAGAGAAATTTGAGGATTACAAAACAGATTGGGAAACTGACAGCTCAATCACTCCTGACTTTTCAGAAGCTAATGATTTTTTGAAATTTATGCAGAAGAACCGCAGAAGTGTTCCAAGTAAAGAGCGAATTGCTGACAAAGATAAATTCATCAAGACCGTTTACGAGCTATCCAATAGCTTTGAAATTGACGCTGACCTGATAGAATTTGCCGAGGGATATACCGCCAACATCTATGTAGATTATGCCTGCTACACTGGATATGCCATAGATACTTTTCCATTTGGACAATGGCAATAAATGCTTTTTCCTTCCGCACTTGCTTCAGCTACCTTAACTGACAGCGGAATGACATTTTCAAAGATAGAAATCTTAGAACCATAAGTTTCTCTCACTCTGGAAGCAATATCTTTGGCGTAATTAGTACGAAAATCCACCATTGTCAAAAGAATTCCCTGTATCGTCAGCTTTCGGTTCAATCTCTTCTTTACCATAGAAATAGTCCTGATCAACTGTTGAAGTCCTTTAACCGGCAGATATGCAGCTTGTACAGGTATCAGAACCGTATCAGAAGCTACTAAAGCATTGATGGTCATCATGCCTAAACTCGGCATACAATCAATCAAAATATAATCGTATCGTGATCGCATCGTATCAATATATTCCTTCATGATCAGCTCCCTGCTCATTACATTACTCATAGTTACTTCCAAGGCTGATAACTCAATATTGGCCGGTAGGAGATCCACTTGTTCCTCATGATGTAAAATGCCTTCTTCCTCAGCAATTTCCTCGTCATTGATAATATTCATCATAATAGTTGCAAGAGTTGTTCCAATATCATCCGGTTCTACATATCCAAGACTTGCAGTTAAGCTTCCCTGTGGATCCGCATCGATCAATAACACTTTTTTTCCTTGTCTTACCAACCCAACTCCAAGATTTAAAGTCGTTGTACTTTTTGCAACTCCGCCTTTCTGGTTTGCTACTGAAATAACCTTTCCCATTCTTCTTTCTCCCTTCTGATATTTTCCCGCAGATATTTTTCAAATGTACTTCGCTTAATTAGAACTTTTTTCCCAACCTTATAAACTGCTCCTGCCTTATGCGATAATCTTACGATTGGCTTATATCCAAGCTCGTAATAATCCATAGCTTGTTTATAACTTATAAATTCATGTTGCATAAATTCTATATCTTCATCATCAATAAGATTAGAAAACATCCATACCTTTCCATGCATCTCAACTAAATTCCTTTCTCCGATTTGTCATCTTATTTTTCATGAAATTGTTCAAGATATTCGTCAAAGATTTCTCTGTTTATCAAAACGATTCCATTCATTCTGTAAATCGCACCCGCATCATTTGCAAGTTCCATCAACTTTTTATGTGACAGGCTATATACGATTTCTGCTTGTTGATAACGAAGAAATTTTCTTCTAAGTCGACGGGCTTCTTCTTTTACCTCTGAACGCTTCTGTTGGTTATAGTACATATCTTCTGTTTTCAAATCTGTTTCTCCTTTCAGCTTTTACTAGACCACAACGGACATTGTCAATGAATAAAAAAAAGGGCACTCTCTGAAAGATTTTTCTTTCAAAAAGTGCCCTCAACAATCCATATTGTTGGAGTAGTATTACTGACAACTAATCACCATTCTTCATGATGATTCATGTTGGAATACAAATTTGTTGTCAAATTGTTGTCAAAGAAAATTTTTGTTGTCAAATTGCGAAGTATTTTTACTCACTTAGTACAATTTTGCTCCTGCTGGAATCTTATCATCAAGAATCAAAACATTGAGTCCTTCTCTTCCTTCTACAAGGTGTGTAGCGGAGATGATCA